>SWCF01001077.1_pt1 | contig 47604 bp, 47 predicted proteins | sample 4690081 | NCBI WGS metagenome assembly SWCF01 (sample SAMN10267280, study PRJNA491770) | bioreactor metagenome | isolation source: DHS bioreactor inoculated with | place: Japan: off Shimokita Peninsula
TTACACATAGGCGTAACTATAGGATTTGTACAAGGCGTTACAGCTCCTACCACTCCCATAGGTTTTGCAACCTTTATAATTCCATTTTCTTTATCTTCTTCAATGATTCCAACAGATTTTTTGCCTTTTAAGCTATGCCATATGATTCTTGCTTTACCTTGATTTTTCTTTACCTTATGTTCATATACACCCATACCAGTTTCATCTGCTGCCATTTTAGCTAATACTTCTGCATTATCAAATACCGTTTTAGCTACAACCTTAACTATTTCATCCACTTGCTCTTGGGTATAGCTTTCAAATTCCTTTTGAGCAACCCTAGATTTTTTAATCATCTCATTAATATAACTTGTTGAATTCATTTACATATTCCCCCTTAGTTTTTTTGACTTTATGAACCTTATCAGACATATTTTTCTTAGTACATGCACTATTTCATAGTTATACAAAGCTTTTTAGAAAAATATTTTGTATTCCTATAAAGGTCAAATTAGTAAAATCATTTATTAAGAGTTATCACTGTTAGTTATAAAAGTAAACCGATTTAATTTTTCGGTATAACAGCCTTAAGTATTATGAGTGATACTAGAACTGAATTTCGGAGACAATCTTGTAGATATCACCTTTGTCTTTGAATAATATTATTATATTAGTAGCTGAAATTACTATCTTTCTCTTAATTTATCCATAGCCTCAAAAGCTTTATATGAACTTCTGACAAATGGGCCTGTGCTACAAATTCAAATCCCTTATTTAAAGCTATTTCCTTTAAATAATCAAACTTTTCTGGGCTAATATACTCTTGAATCTCTACATGTTTAGGTGAAGGCCGTAAATACTGTCCCATAGTTAAAATGTCACAATCTATACCTACCAAATCATCCATAACTCCATCTAATTCTAGATCAGACTCTCCTAAACCAAGCATCAATCCAGATTTTGTATATATACTCCTATCAAAGTTCTTTACTTGCCTTAATAATTTAATAGATCTATGGTATATTGCCTGAGGCCTAATAGTGCCATACAGTGACGGTACAGTTTCCATATTATGATTAATAATATCAGGTCTTGAATTAACAATTTTTTTCAAATCATCCCAATTACCATTCAAGTCTGGTATAAGTAATTCTATAGTAGTATCAGGATTTATTTTCCTAGTTTCTTTAACAGTTTCAACGTAGTGTTGAGCTCCTCCATCATCTAGATCATCCCTTGTAACCGAAGTAATAACAACGTGTTTTAGCTCTAATTTTTTAACTGCTATTGCTACATTATAAGGTTCCATAGGATCCAAAACAGTGGGACTTCCTTTGCCTACTGCACAAAATCTACATCCTCTAGTACATATATTTCCCATAATCATAAAGGTGGCTGTTTTTTTTTCAAAACATCTTCCTATATTGGGACAATTAGCACCTTCACAAACAGTATGAAGAGAGAGAGATGTTAGCATAGCCTCCATATCTTCTAAGACACTTTCATTAGTCATTTTTTGTCTTAACCATTCTGGCTTCATCAGCATATTTTCCACTCCTCAAGCCAATTCATCTTATCATCCACTTCCAGACTAACTTGGAAAACCTCTTCAAATTTTTCTCTAACTCTTTTTAACAAGTCTTCATAACTTACTTCTCTAAGAAAATCATTAAGAGATGTAACCCCAAAGTCCGTGATACCACAAGGATTTATTAATCTAAAATGATCTTTGTTGACAGAAAGATTAAATGCAAGGCCATGCATCGTTATCCATCTTTTTATACGTACTCCTATTGCAGTTATTTTTTTATCTTCTACCCATACTCCTGTGTATTTAGGCTTTCTTCCTGCTTCTATATCATAAGTTTTTAAGGTTTGGATTATCACTTCTTCTAACTGTCTTAAATACCAATGACTATCCTTTTTAAATTTATTTAAGTTTAAGATAGGATAGACAACCATCTGCCCAGGTCCATGATAGGTGATATTTCCCCCTCTATTTGTTTCATACAGCTCAATTCCAACTTTATTAAGTCGTTCTTTACCTACGAGTAAATTATCTTCTCCACCATTACTACCTATAGTAATTACAGGTTTATGTTGAAGGAATAATACAATACCATCTAAGTCATTTTCTTTTACCACATTAAAAGCTTTCTGTTGTATTTCTAACCCTTCTGAATATCCTATAAGATCGTTGAATGATATGGCATAGCATTTTCTCATAGAATCCTCCAATCACTTTTATGAACGACTTTACAAACTGTGAATGGCTGTTCCCATTATACCTTCTGCCGTCTCCATAATTGCTTCAGATAATGTTGGATGTGCATGAATTGTATCACTTAGCTCCTCTGCTGTACATTCTAACTTGATGCTTAATGCAGCTTCTGCTATTAGTTCAGTTGCATTTGGTCCTATTATATGGACTCCCAAAATTTCATTCCATTTTTTGTGACAGATTATTTTTATATATCCACTTGCTTTTCCCATAGTTAAAGCCTTACCATTCATCTGAAATGATGATATACTAACCTTAATATCATCTCCATACTTGGTATTTGCTTCTTCTTCAGTAAGCCCAACAGATGCAACCTCGGGATTTGTGTATATACACGATGGAATAACTTTGTATAACATCTTTACTTTTTCCCCTAGTATATTCTTAACTGCTGTAATTCCTTGATGAGATGCTACATGTGCTAACATTGTTTTCCCAGTCACATCACCAATTGCATAAATATTGGGTATACTTGTTCGTAAATACTCATCTACTACAATCCCCGATTTATTTGTAGCTAACTGTAAATCATTAAGTATCTTTATTTCAGGTTTCCTACCTACCGACATAAGTACTTTGTCAACATTAACTTCCTTAAGACCCTCACTAGTTTGATATTTAACCTTTAATCCTTCTCCGGCTTTTTCAATTGACTGAACCTTAGAATCCACAAATATATCTATACCTTGATTTTGAAATTCTTCTGTAAAAACAGAAATAATCGATTTATCATTTCTAGGAATTAGTTGTGACATCATTTCGATAATCGAAATCTTTGTTCCAACTGTATTATAGATATATGCCATTTCTACACCTATAACTCCTCCACCAATAATAGCCATTGATTTAGGTATCTCATCAAGTTCTAGGGCTTCCTTACTAGTGATCACACCTTCTAATTCACTTCCCTTAATTGGTACCTTAATAGGCGTAGATCCAGAAGCTATAATAATATTGTCAGCTGATATTTCCTGTTCTCCTTTTTCATCTATTATCTTTATAGTATTTTTATCAACAAATTCTGCTTTTCCTTTGAATACCTCTACATTATTTTTTCTTAATAAGGTAGCTACCCCTTTAGTTAAGGTATTTACAATATCAGCCTTATTTTTTTGTGCAACTTCCCAGTCTACTTTTATTTCTTTAGCAAAAATACCGAAACGTTCTGATTCTAAAAATTCTCTGTATATCTCTGCACTATGAATTAATGCTTTTGTTGGGATACAACCATAATTTAAGCAAGTTCCTCCTACTTTTTCTTTTTCAATTAAAGCAACTTTGCAATTTTTCTTTGCTGCATATATAGCAGCAGTGTATCCACCTGGCCCTCCACCAATAATTGCTATATCATAATTCATAATTATGAACCCCCAGTTTGTTTATTAATTAATCTTGCAGTATGAATATCTAGGAATATATACTATTATTTTTAACTACTATTTGAAGTTTGAGTTATGCCCGACTATAAAAGTAGATATGGGTTGTTGATAAGTGCCTTAATTCTTTGAAGAAATTGTGCGGATAGTGCCCCGTCTATAATTCTATGGTCATAAGTTAAACTCAACACCATGATAGGTTTAATTACAACATTTTCTCCTTCTACAACAGGCACTTTATCAATCTTACCTATTGCTAATATAGCGCTTTCTGGAGGATTGATAATGGCTGTAAATTCATCTATATCAAACATACCAAGGTTACTAATTGTAAAGGTCCCACCTGAATAGTCATCTAATTCCAAGGTTCCTGTTCTTGCTTTTTCAACAAGTTTTGACGAAGTCTCGTTTATCTCTTTAATAGTTAATAAATCCGAATTCTTAATTACAGGTACGATTAAACCATTAGATATAGAAACTGCAATACCCATATTTACATATTCTTTAGCTAATATTCCTTCTTCCGTTAGCGATGAGTTGATTAAAGGATATTCAATTAATGCCTTGGATACAATCTTTACTAAAATATCATTAAAAGACACCTTTGTTCCATCCGTTTTTAGTTTTTCTCGTAATCTCATGATTTCTGATACGTCAACCTTCATGCGATGGTTTGCCTGGGCGGTATTGTGTAAACTTTCCATCATCCTATCAGATATTACTTTCCTTATTCCTGTAAGAGGGATAAGTTTTTCTTCTCTAGCATTTCCCACATTCGGTCTATTTCGTAATCTTAATGCTTCTTTAATATCATCCTTTTGTATCCTATCATTAACTCCTGAACCAGCTAAATCAGACATATTTATGCCATACTCTCCAGCCATTTTCTTTGCTACAGGTGTAGATTTTATTTTTTCAACAGGATTTTTAATAGCTTCAATAATATCCTGTTCAATGATTAATCCTTTGGGCCCTGCTCCTAAAATGCTACTCACATCTATGTCCTCTTCTTTTGCCAGCTTTTTCGCCCTTGGTGTTATAAAAATTCTATCACCTGATCTTGGTAATTCTACTTCTTCAACGTTATTAGGACTTTCATCTTTTTCAACGCTACTGTTCAAATCTTCTTTGGGATCTACTTTTTCTACTGTCTTAACATATTCTGATATATCTTCACCAGGCTCACCAATTACTGCAATCGTCTCAGTAATCGGCACAACTTCCCCAGAATTTCTGATGATTTTCAATAGAGTTCCTGAAGCAGGTGCGGTGATTTCAATACTTAATTTATCAGTTTCCATTTCAAATAGTGGTTGTCCTTCTTCTATTTTTTCACCTTCAGAAATCATCCATTTTGTTATGGTACCTTCTGTCATTAGTAACCCTTGCTTGGGCATAATTACTTTATTAGCCACTTATATCCCCCCTAGTTTACCGATATAAAACTGATTTTACTGCCGTAATAATGTCATCTTCTTGAGGAACGACTGCATTTTCAAGGCCTAGATTAAACGGTAAAGTACATTGCTTGGCTCCTAGCCTAATTACTGGTGCATCTAAATATTCAAAAGCTTCTTCCATAATTGTGGAAGCTATTTCTGCTCCTACACCGCCAATCTTATGGGCCTCATGAACCACAACCGCTCTTCCTGTTTTTCTAATAGAATTAATAATAGTATCCTTATCAAATGGCACCAATGTTCTAGGATCAATAACTTCCACATCTATACCTTCATCCGCCAATTTTTTCCCAGCAGATAATGCTTTATCAATATAAAGATGTGTTCCAATAATAGTTACATCCTTACCTTCTTTAACTACATTAGCTTTACCGAATGGAATACTGAACTCGGGATCATCGGGCACCTCACCTTTTTTTGAATAAAGGGCTTTATGTTCAAAAAACATTATAGGGTTATCATCTCTAATTGCTGCTCTTAAAAGACCTGCTGCATCAGCTGGACTTGAAGGCATAGCAACCTTTATTCCTGGTATGTGCATAAACATTGCCTCAACACTTTGAGAATGTTGTCCTGCATTACCCCTACCAACACCTTGCTGACCTCTAATAACCATAGGTACTTTTGCTTTTCCTCCAAACATATATCTTATCTTAGCTGCTTGATTTAATATCTGATCCATACCTACATATGCGAAATCCATATACATCAATTCAACAACAGGTCGCAATCCGCAACATGCTGCTCCTATACCAGCTCCAATAAATCCAGCTTCTGATATGGGTGTATTTCTTACCCTTTTTTCCCCGAATTCCTTTAATAATCCTCTTGTACAACCAAAAATTCCACCCTGTTCTGCTATATCTTCACCCATAACAAAAACATTTTCGTCTTTTCTCATTTCCTCTGCAATCACGTCTTTTATTGCCTGTGCGTATGATTTAACACTCATATTTTTCCCCCCTCATCATTAATTTTCGTAGAAAACATCGTCCATAACTGTTGCAGGATCTGGTTCTGGACTTTCAATAGCAAACCTTGTAGCTTCTTCTACTCGATTTTTTACATCTTTCTCTATTTCATCAAGTTCTAATTCAGTAAATATTTCATTTGATAATAAATGCTCTTTAAATCTTTTTATTGGACATTTTTCTTTCCACTCATCTACTTCACATTTGGTCCTATATACTTCTGGATCCCCAGTCCAATGTCCACACCACCTATAGGTTTTGCATTCAATTAACGATGGTCCTTCTCCAGCTTTTGCTCTATTTATAGCCTCTTGTACCGCTTCATCAATGGCTAGGACATCATTACCATCAACTGTAGTTCCAGGCATATCGTAAGCTGTTCCTCTGACTCCAATATCCTTAACTGAAGTGCTCTGTCTTGTTGGCACACTAATACCAAACCCATTATTTTCACAAATAAATACTATTGGTAGTTTCCATACTGAAGCTAAATTAAGCGACTCATGAAATGTTCCTTCATTAGAAGCTCCATCGCCAAAAAATGATACCGCAACCTGATCTGTACCTTTATAACTAGCTGCCAATGCACCTCCAACTGCTATAGGTATTCCCCCACCTACAATCGCATTAGCTCCTAAGTTACCTTTTGTCAGATCTGCTATATGCATGGAACCACCTCTACCTTTACAGTAGCCTGTTTCTTTTCCCATAAGCTCTGCCATTGCCTTGCCTAATTCAGCCCCTTTTGCAATACAGTGACCATGTCCTCTATGGGTACTTGTTATATAATCACTATCTCTTAAAAGTGAACAAACAGTAGATGCAACAGCTTCCTCTCCTATGTATAAGTGTACAGAACCTCTAAGTACATTGGTTTCAAATAAATGCAATGCTTTTTCTTCAAATTTTCTTATTTCATTCATTGTCTTATATATCCATTTTGCACGTTCGTTTTCCATTTTCATTTCCCCCCTATTATATTTGGACTTTATTTGTATTTAAAAGGATTATAATCATTGAGTTAGCGCTATTTTTTTTATATTCGAATCAGCTTCTTCCACAATTCTAGTAATATTGATCTTGGCTTTTTGAATATGTTCTCTCATTAATCTTGAAGCCTCATCTGCATCTTGCTGAGCTATTGCTTCAAAAATCATTTTATGATCAATCTGAGTTCTAGTCGGTTGTCCTGGAATTTCAAGTGTGGCTTCTCTACTCTTATTTAATAAATCAGAAATAAGATTCATAACAAAAGAAAACATACTGTTATGTGTGGCTTCAGCAATAGCTATATGAAACATACTGTCACTATATAATCCAATTTTACCTTCCGCTATTTCTCTTTCACCTACCTGCAAAGCAGAATATATTTTTTTTAAATCTATTTTATCTGCATATATAGCTGCTCTTTTGGCTGTTGCAATTTCAATTACATCTCTTAAATCCAAGAGGTCAAGAATCAAGGCTTTATCTATGGAAATTGCTGTAGTTATGGGTTCTAGCAAATCATCTAGCTTTACCTCTTTTACAAATACACCTTCACCCGCTTTTATATCAACATATCCCATTATCTCTAAAGTTCTTAATGCCTCTCTAACTGAAACTCTACTTACATTTAACTTATCAGAAAGTTCTCTTTCTGATGGAAGTCGATCTCCGGATTTTAAAGTCCCATCCTTGATCTGACTTTGGATTTGTTTTACTATACCTTCGAATAATCTTGTTTTCTGTAACGGCTCAAATCCCATAGTCGGTTCTCCATTTTCTATAAACTATTTACATCTACTATTTTTCTTGTCAAGTTCATACCTATTATGGTTATATGTTATAGTGGTATTACCATAAAAATACTTAATACTATACTGACTCAATCTCCTGTTCTTCGCTATCTTTATTGTGATTACATTCAGTATGCTCTTTATAATATCTCCAGCATATATAGGTAAGAAGTACTACAAAAGGTATTGTAATAAAAGTGTAAATTTTTCCTTCAAAAAGATTAGCCACCCAAATTGAAATATAGCTATTTCCGTTAAGGCTGCTGTTCCATAATGTATCCCCTACACCGGCATCAAAACCTACTTTATCCGCAATACTCTTGTATAGAGGTGCCATAATGGATGTTGTAAACAAACTAAGCACGATTGCCGGTATACCTATTATTACATTTCTAAGAATATTGCCTTTAGATACAGCGTTTATAACTACTATAAGCCCTACAATATTAGATAAGTCAGCCAGTGGAAATATATCTATAAAACTTAAAGATATTGCTGCAATAATGGCAATTGGCATAAGTATTACAGCTGATACTATAACTGAATCTTCGTCTGTGAATATTATGTGATTGACCCCTATATGAGGAGCATTATCACCTTTTAAGTGATTTTTAGCGAATGCTTCCATGGCCTCTGACATTCCAGAAAATCCATATTGCATAAATGACACTATTTTAGGTAATATTAAAAATACTGTGCTTATCTTAAGGGCAAATTCCAGGGACCCTATAATTCCCAACCTGGATACAAACCCCATACCCAGTCCTATAACAACAGATACTACCAGTGGATTGAAAAGCTTTTCAATTCTTCCACCTTTAGACACTGATGATATTGTTTGTGTCTTACCTATCTTATCAAACACCCAGTTTCCAACTATTGCAAGAGGCAACATGGCAAGGCTATTTATATGACTGTTTGCAACATTTCCTCTGCCCTTGTATACATCCATCATAATGGGCTGTGACCAATCTGCTAACTTTAAATTTATAATGGTAATAATAACGTCAGCCACTACTACTGCTAAAATTGAGCCTGTGGTCTCGTATATTATTACAGATGAAACAGCTAAATGCCACATATTCCATATGTCTATGTTGAAAGTATTTGTTCTTTTAAAAGCCAGCATTATTATATTGACAACTATTGCTACAGGTATAACTATATAAGAAACCTTGCTAGACCATATAAATAATGAAAGTGTGGGCCAGCCTGTATCTATTATTGGTGTCTGCTTACCTGCCATAATCATCAAATTATTGACAACAGGTGCACAGGTTTCGTTGAAAAATGAGAAAAGAATTGTTATACCTATAAGCCCAACGCTAATATTTATAGCCCCTTCACCAGCTCTTCCAGGCTTCATTCCTATGCAAAGGGATAAAATAAACATAAGTGCTGGCAAAGCAATAAATGAACTTAAAGAAGTTAGCTGTTCAGTAATTTCAATTATAAAATCCATATCATACCTCGAAATTTTAAGTAGTTTTAAGGTTATACAATAACAATCTTCATTAATACAACATGAAAATGTTAAACAACTACTTTCTCATTAAATTTTTTACTTATAATTAGTACTGTGCATTTGCGTATGATAAGCTAACAGTCTATTGCGTATACTTTATTTTTAAAAACTTACTTATCTTTAGTGTCATATGTAACATATGACACTAAAGATGTATAATGAGACTTAAATGGATTTAGTATTTCCAACAAGCTATAGGTTCTTCACATGGGAACTTAGTAATAACTCTGCAACCATCCTTTGTTACAACTACCTGTTCTTCAATTCTAGCTGCATCCCCCTCTTCACCGTAGTATGTTTCAACAGCAAAGTGCATATTTTCTTCAATAATCTCAGGAAATTCCATTGAGCACTGATGACCAATAACTGGCTTAGACCAGTGTGAAATACCTACACCATGACCTAGTTCAAGAGCCATAGTCTCGTACTCATTTTTAGCACCTAACTCTTTGTATGTTGGCCATACTGCACAGATGTCTCTTGTAGAAGCACCTGGCTTAATTAGCTTGATTGCATCATATAGCCAATCATATGCCTTCTTATAGATTCTCTTCTGATTTTCTGTTGGATAACCACAGCAGAATGTACGATAGTAACAAGTCTTATATCCATTAAAATCATTTACTACGTCTAAGTACACCATATCTCCAGGACGAATCATTCTGTCTGAGAAGTCATGTGGATGTGGATATGCACGTTCTCCACTGATTACGTTGACATTATGTACATTCTCAGCACCCATTTCAACCAATCTTCCACGCATAATTGCACAAAGTTCATTCTCACGCACCCCTGGTTTAATCGCCTGTACTACATCATAGTATGCCCCATCTACCATGGCTGCTGAAATTTCTAAAAGCTGAATTTCTTCGTAAGTCTTAATTTTCTGTGCTTCCTGCATAGTTGCCTGACCATCTTGTACGTCTAGGCCAAATTTCTGAAATGCTTGCATTAATGATACTGTCATTAAGTCAACTCCAATTGGTGCTTCATGTAAATTCCAATCCTTTAGAATCTCATATATTTCACCAATTACCTTTTCATTAGACTTTAAGAGTGGAGTCATGCTTCCTCTCATATCATTTTTTGATGGACGTATATCTTTAATCCATGGACATAATTTCTGCTTAACTCCAATTGAACTACCAATTTCAAATAGAATTGGATCATGTCCTTTAGCCAATAATGTGTAACGGTTAAGTTTATTGTTAGTCCATTCTCCAAGCTTTGTACTTGTTACATAACGTACATTGTCTGGATCAAATAACAAAAGTGCTCCAAGTCCATCTTTCTCCATATACTCTCTTGACTTAGCCAATCTGTCTGCTCTTAGTTTCGCAAAATCTATCCTTAGTTCATGATCTACTGCCATTGTTCCTAAAGTCATTACCTTCACTCCCACCTTATTTTTTTGATGATGCACATTCAAAGTATATTATTAGAAATGTGTTAAAAATAGAAACCTGCCATTACTTATCAAGAAAAGTCTAGTCCACCGTTAATATTAATCAACTGTCCTGTGCAATATTCTCCTGATTCTGATGCAAGCCACATAATTGCTCCTGCATAATCTTTTCCATAACCATAACGACCTAAAGGAATTGTTGTAAGCTCTTCTTCTTTAAGTTTATCAAAGGTCATTTTTCTCTCTTCTGCCTCTTCTCTCATGAATCCCCAGTGCATTTCAGTAGCTGCAAGACCTGGGCATAATGCATTTACATTGACATTATATGGAGCCATTTCTAATGCCAAAGCTTGTGTCATTGTATGCACAGCTCCCTTTGATGCTCCATATGTTGCGGAACCTGCATGACCAACTTTACCGAAGAACGACCCTGTATTTACAATTGTTCCATATTTCTGCTTTCTCATTTGAATAGCCGCATACTTACAGCCGTGGAATATCCCTTTGAAATTTACTGCTAAAACTCTATCTACGTCTTCCATATTTGTATCAGCTACTTCATATGCTCCTGCATGCATCCCTGCATTGTTATATATAATGTCTAAACGTCCAAATTTTTCTACAACACCTTCAACCATCGCCTTTACTGCCATCTCGTCAGAAACATCCAGCTGTACTGAATATCCCTGGTTTTCTGGAAATTGATCCTTTATTTCTTTCCAGGTATCATGTACCAGTGGGAGTAAATCTGCAATAATAACATGTACCCCCTCAGCAGCCATTGCTTCTGCACATCCCCTACCCATACCTCTTGCTGCTCCTGTAATTATAGCCACTTTTCCTTCTACACTTCTAAACTTTGTACCCATAATACTGTCCCCCTTCAATTAGTAATTTTTTTATATTTTTGCAACTATAAAGCCCATAACAAACATCATTTTTGTGCCTTTTTTATCTTTTCTTATATTAAGACATGCCCATATCTTTTTTCTTATCATACTTCACAGCAATATCAGTTTATTAAATCGTTTTAATTTTTAGCGGAATTTCACTACTGACATTGTTAAAATCCTTAGCTAATAAGATTTTATCTATATCTCAAATGTTTGTTTTATAATGTCAACATCTTTTGTAACTAAATCAAGTAATTTACCTTGCTCCGACAAAGGTGGTTTATTATAGTAATTCTCGATTACCAGGGCACCCTTATACGAACTCTTCTTTATTGCTTCACAAGTTGCCTGAAAACCTGTTGAACCCTCACCCAAACTTCTTGCACTCAATTCTCTATCTTTTCCATCCTTAAAATGTATTTCTATTATTCTGTCAACATTTTGTTTGTAAAACTCTGACATATTTATTTTTTTATGTAGATAGTGGTTCTGGGAATCGAAGTATAACTTAAAATTCGACATATTAACTCTTTCAAATAAGTAATCTAGTTCTTCTGTTCTCAGGAGACTTTCTGAAGCAATTATTATATTTAAATCTCTTGCATGTTCACATGCTTCCTTAAATACTTCTATAGATATTTCAAGCTTTTCGTTATCTGTTATATCACTTCTTCCAAAGCTAGGTATCATTATCATTGGAATTCCCATTTTATTAGCCGTTTCTATAGCAGTATGAATACATTTTCTAGCCTTTTTGCCTTCCTCTGATGTATCTGGTAGTACCATACTCATATAATCTAGCGCTGTTAATGATATAGATGTAATATCAATATTGTACTTATTTGCCGCTTCAAGGTATTTTTTATAGCCGTCATCTTTTAGTAGTCTGCAATTCTCCAGCTCCTTGTTAATCTCAACTTGAATAGCTTGCATACCAACACTTTTTATGAAGCTAAATAATTTATCTACATCCGTAAAGGGTAAACCCCATTCGCATATACCGATTTTAAATCTTTCATTCATAGACTAAACATTCCCTTCCTATTAAAGTGTTGAATAATCTATCTTTACTGGCTTATTTTCTTTATATGATTTTTGTGCTGCCATAGAAAGTAGTACAGAAATCTTTGCATCTTTCCCACTTACAGGTGTTTCTTTATCATGATAAATTGCGTTAACAAATTCTTTTATTTCATTGAAGAAAGCCTCTGGATAACGTTCCGTGTTGAAATATAAAGGTTTTTCCGTATGTCCACCATTTGAGTCAATAACCTCTACTTGAGTTGACTTTTCATTATGGGCTATTGCCGTTCCTGCAGATCCAAATACTTCCACACGCTGATCATATCCATATACTGCTTGCCTACTATTATTTATACTACCAACTGCTCCATTCTTGAATTTAAGAAGTACCATTGTTGTGTCCAGATCTCCAAGGTTTTTTATGTCATCACTAATTAGTGTGTTACCAGTGGCATATAACTCAACAATCTCATCCTGCATTACATATCTTGCCATATCAAAATCATGTACCGTAGTATCAAAGAAAATGCCACCACTGACTTTCAGGTATTCTAGATGAGGCGGTTTTGGATCTCGACTTGTTATAGAAAGAATCTGTGGCTTGCCGATATTTTCATCAACTACAATCTTATGGATTTTTGCGAAAGATGGATCGAATCTCCGGTTAAAGCCTATCATGAACTTAACTCCAGATTCCTTCACTATATCAAGTACCTTATCTATTACTTCCATCTCAAGAGCTATAGGTTTTTCACAAAATATATGTTTCTTAGCTTTACATGCCTCTATTATCATTTGTTCATGTGAGTCTGTTGAAGAAGCTATTATTACTGCATCTATTGTCTTATCTTGAAAAATTGCATTATAATCGTCATAAAGGGCAACACCGTCAATATTTATATTTTCCAAGCTTTCTTTCATTACATCGGATACAGCCACAAGCTCAGCTTCAGGTATCCTGTAAGCAATATTCTTTGAATGTATCTGACCTTGCCTACCCGCTCCTAAAATACCAATCCTGACTTTCTTCATAATAGTAATTTCCCCCTTAAATTTTTGTATAGTATTACTGTTCTACACTTTTTATAACAATCCCTTCGCTTCTCTTTCTGCAAGTTCTTTCATAATTTTTGGGTATTTTTTGTCCAGTTGCCAAAAAATTAATATTATCGCCGCAACTCCCCAAATAAGTATTATTCCAAAGTGATATATATTTTGTATGGCCGCTAACGCACTTTCTGGTTGAGCTACTTCAATTCCCATGGATGAAATGTATCCTGCTCGTGCAAGCAACACTCCTATTACACCTGAAGCAATACCTGATCCAGCTTTACTTCCGATTCCCGATGCACTAAATATCATACCCTCTTGTCTAATGTGGGATTTCCACTGTCCGTATTCAACACAATCACCCATCATGGAAAATACACAAACAATAATCGGTCCAAATCCTAATGATCGGATGCACGTTACAACTAAAGATGTAATGTAGCTAGCTGGATTTAATAAAAATACTGCTTGCGCTACAATTCCAATTACTGCACCAGCTAGACATATATTTCTCTTTGTAAACTTCTTACTTAAGTATGGTGTATAAATTGCAGCTATACTAAAACATAGTAACTCTGCCGTGTAAATAACACCGTATAGATTAGCATCTCCGAAAATATACTTACTATAATAAGGAAGTGTTGCACCTATTAAAGCATAATGAGCCATAGTAATTCCCCAAAGTATAGATACAGCTATCCAGTATTTATTTGCAAACAAAGCTTTTACAGATTTTTTAAATGGTATTTTTTCTCCTCTGTGCTCAACTGCAACCTCGACTCTCTCTTTACACACCAAAAATGTATATAGAAACATTAGTAATGCTAATACAGCCCATATCGACATAACTTTAATCCATGCCCCTTGGTCATTTCCTAAGTACTCAACAAAAGGTAGTGTCAATGATACTGCTAAAACACGTCCCCATGGTGCCATTCCCATTCTATAAGAAGCAAGTTCTGTTCTTTCATGTGTATCTCTTGTCATCAAAGAAGATAGTGCGCTGTAAGGTAAATTTATAGCAGTAAAGCATATGGTAGCCGCAAAATTATATGTGATAAACACGTATATACCCTTAGTCAAATTTGATGCCCCTGCGGGAACAAAAAACAGCGCAACTATTGACAAACAAAACGGAACCACCATCCTCAGTATCCACGGACGCGCCTTACCATACTTGCTCTTTGTACGTTCTAAAATAAATCCCATAATAAAGTCTGATATTCCATCAGTGAAACGAGAAATTAGTGTGATAATCCCAATAATAGCAGCACTCATTCCCATATAATCTGTGTAGAAGAAAGCTATCATCCCACTCATAGTTCCAAAAAGTATATTTCCAGCTGTATCGCCTATTCCGTATGCAATCTTTTCTGATAACCTTAATTTCTCATCCACTGGTGGTTGAAAAAATTTTGCAGCTTCATTATTTATCATAAGTCATCGTTCCTTCCTTTAAATAATATTAATTGCAAATTAACCTAGCACAATTTCGAATCAGACTCTAATTTCAAGTGTATCAAACTTAATCCGATCATCTCTTGTAAACACAGTAGTCAGTTTGTAATAAAACTCAAGATCAAAACTTTTTTCTATACCCTTAAAATACTTTAAATCTTGTATCAATTATATAGCGATATTGAAATATATGCTATTTTTTTTATATCCTATAACTCACCTCTTTTCAAATTCAATAATGCATTTAATAAATCGTTTTCTTAAAAGTTTTATCTGTATTAATGTTTAACATCAGTTTGTTGATCCTTAGAAAATACATTTCAATTTAATGTAGGTATACTGTATATGGATTGTATTTACTAAATTTTGCAAGACTTAAAAAAATTTTAGATTTTCCCTATAACTAAAATCATTTAATCTTATCTAAAAGATAATAAAAGTATTAGAGTTATAAAAGTAAATAGAAATTGTTTTATTAAATCGATTTAACTGTTAATAAAATGATAACACATTTTATATAATTGAACAATACTTAAATTTCAAAAAAACGATAATATTTAGAATATTATCGCCTCCTCTTTTAATCTCTCTTATATATATCCACATAAAAAGCTCCTATCCAGCTTATAGCTACAATAAGAGCATATTGGTTAAAAACCTAATTATTTTAACCTTAAATTATTTTAATGCAACAAAATTATTTTCTGAGTAATAACCTCAACAGAGTGTGCATGTCATTACTTATCACGAAAAGTCTAGTCCACCGTTAATATTAATCAACTGTCCTGTGCAATATTCTCCTGATTCTGATGCAAGCCACATAATTGCTCCTGCATAATCTTTTCCATAACCATAACGACCCAAAGGAATTGTTGTAAGCTCTTCTTCTTTAAGTTTATCAAAGGTCATTTTTCTCTCTTCTGCCTCTTCTCTCATGAATCCCCAGTGCATTTCAGTAGCTGCAAGTCCTGGGCATAGAGCGTTTACATTTACATTATATGGAGCCATTTCCAATGCCAAAGCTTGTGTCATTGTATGTACAGCTCCTTTTGATGCTCCGTATGTTGCGGAACCTGCATGACCAACTTTACCGAAGAACGATCCTGTATTTACAATTGTTCCATATTTCTGCTTTCTCATTTGAATAGCCGCGTACTTACAACCGTGGAATATCCCTTTGAAATTTACTGCTAAAACTCTATCTACGTCTTCCATATTTGTATCAGCTACTTCATATGCTCCTGCATGCATCCCTGCATTGTTATATATAATGTCTAAACGTCCAAACTTTTCTACAACACCTTCAACCATCGCCTTTACTGCCATTTCGTCAGAAACATCCAACTGTACTGAATATCCCTGGTTTTCTGGAAATTGATCCTTTATTTCTTTCCAGGTATCATGTACCAGTGGGAGTAAATCTGCAATAATAACATGTACCCCCTCAGCAGCCATTGCTTCTGCACATCCCCTACCCATACCTCTTGCTGCTCCTGTAATTATAGCCACTTTCCCTTCTACACTTCTAAACTTTGTACCCATAATACTTTCCTCCTTTAATTAGTGTTTTCATAGTATCGCTGTTATCTTAACCAAACTTTTTCCATTAATTTATTAAATTTAATCCAAATATTCTATCGTGGAGTAATCCATCTTTATTGGTCTTTTTTCTTCATATGACTTTCTTGCTGCCATTGACAACAAAACTGCTATTTTAGCATCTTTACCCGTCACTGGTGTTTCTGTATTATTAACTATCGCATCAACAAAATATTTGATTTGATTTAAAAATGATTCAGGATACCTTTCCCTAAAAAAGTATAAATTTTTATCTGTATGGCCACCATTTTTATCTTTGAACTCAACCTGAGTTTCAGTCTTATTATTGCCAGTTAATAATCCTTCTGAACCAAATACTTCAACTCGTTGGTCAAATCCATATACAGCTCGCCTACTGTTATTTATACTTCCTACTGCTCCATTTTTGAACTTAAGCAATACCATAGTAGTATCTAAGTCACCCAAGTCTTTTATGTCTTTGCTTATCAATGAATTTCCAGTGGCATATACTTCTTCTATTTCGTCGTTCATTACATACCTTGCCATATCGAAATCATGCACGGTTGTATCAAAAAAAATTCCCCCACATACTTTTAGATAATCTAAATGGGGTGGGTCTGGGTCTCTACTAGTTATAGATATAATATGTGGCTCCCCAATCTTTCCATCCTTCACCATATTACTTATTTTAGTAAATGATGGATCAAATCTACGATTAAAACCTATCATGAATTTCACACCAGAATCTTTAACTGCTTTTAAACATCTATCTATAGCATCCATCTCTAGTGCAATAGGCTTTTCACAAAAGATGTGTTTTTTTGCCTTACAAGCTTTAATAATCATTTCTTCATGTGAATCAGTAGAGGAAGCAATTATAACCGCATCAATTGAATTATCGCTAAAAATCTCGTCACAATCATCGTATAAATCAAGACCTTCTATATCAATATTTTTCAAGTTTTCTTTATTAGGATCAGCTAAAGCTACCAACTTAGCTTGAGGTATCATATATGCAATATTTTTTGAATGTAGTTGCCCCTGACGTCCAGCACCTAAAATACCTATTCGTAGTTTATCCATAAAGACCTCCTTTTTCATATAAATAATTTACTATTGTGTTATAAATCACGATACTGTTATAGACTCAATTATTTGATTTTCTGTGAGTTCATCATTGTCAAATATATCTTTAATGCGTCCTTTTGCAATTGTAATAACACGATTGCTTACTCCAAGAATCTCCGGCATCTCAGATGATATCACTAGAACTGCTATTCCATTTTCAGCCAACCTAGCAATCAATTTATGTATCTCGGCTTTAGCCCCAACATCTATACCCCGGGTTGGTTCGTCTAGAATCAAAATTTTAGGTCCCATACTTAACCATTTTCCAATAACAATTTTTTGCTGATTTCCCCCACTTAAGTTTAAAACTTTTTGATTAGGGCCAGGAGTTACAATAGATAGCTTTTCCTTGTACTCATTAAATAACTTCTTTGCCTCATTTTCATCTAAGAATAAGCCTTTTTTTAGCTTTGGTAGCTTAGCTATTGACATATTAAACAGACATGACATTTTAATAATCAAGCCTTGCTCTTTTCTATTTTCAGGTACAAGTGCTATGCCATTTTCAATGGCATCTTTACTTGAATTTATACTTACTAATTTATTGTTAATGAAAACTTTTCCGCCATTACTTTTTCTAACACCAAATATTGTCTCAACTATTTCTGATCTGCCTGCACCTACTAATCCATAAAGCCCTACCACTTCGCCTTTTCTTATATTAAATGAAATATCCTTAAAAACTCCCTGAGAAGACAAATTTTCAACCCTTAATACTTCTTCTTTAATTTCAGCCTTGCTTCTATGAAAGAATTCGTCAAGGGTTCTGCCAATCATCAATTGTACTACATCAGAAACTTGTGCCTTTTTTGTCTCAAGGGTACCTGTTCTTTTCCCGTCCCTAAACACAGTTATTCTATCACTTATTTCAAATACTTCATCCATTTTATGGGATATATATATTATCCCAACTCCATTTTCTTTAAGCTTTATTATATTCTTAAAAAGTATATCCTTCTCTTTTTCTGTTAGTGAAGATGTGGGCTCGTCAAATATTACTATCTTAGCACCAAAACTAAGAGCTCTAGCTATTTCCACCATCTGCTGTTGTGCAATTGGTAAATCCACCACTGAATCTTTTACATCTATTTTACTTTCAATTTCATTGAGAATCTTCTGAGCTTCAGTATACATTGCTTTTCTATCAAAAAGTTTATACTTTGTTTTCTGAAGATTTCCTAAAAAAATATTTTCAGCAACTGAAAGGTCTGGGATCAGGGAAAGTTCCTGAAGCACCATTATAATGCCCGCCTTTTTTGCTTCCAGCGAATTTTTAAAATTTATTTTTTCACCATCAACTATTATTTCTCCTTCGCCATTATCTGGCTGATAAATACCGGCAACACATTTCATAAGAGTTGATTTGCCTGCACCGTTTTCTCCACATAGCGCTAGAACCTCACCAGGATATAGATCTAAATTCACCTTATCGAGGGCATTAACTCCTGGAAAAGTTTTTGATATATTGGTTGCTTCAAGAATCGGTGCTTTATTTAAAGTCATACTTACACCTCCTTAACTATTTGTTATACCTCCGGAGCATCTCTACTCCGAAGGCATATAGTTATTTAATGTATTACCAGCTTGGCTTTTCGAACTGATTTATGTTTTCTTTAGTAATCTTTGGCGTATCAAAGTAATTGAATTTATCAACATTTTTACCTTCAGCTAACTTTATGGCAGTTTCAAGGGTAAGCTTTGCATCTACAACTGGGGATTGATCTTCTGAACCGTACAACTCACCATCTTCTATTGCCTCATAACCCTCTCCCATTTGGTTACAACTTGTAATAACTGTTCCTTCCAATTTTCCAGCTTCTTCAAGTGCAGCAATAGCACCCAAAGCTTCATTATCATTTGCACATGCTACTGCATCTAATGTTCCATACTTTGTTATTAGATTTTCCATAACCTTTTGAGCCTTTTCTCTACTCCAGTCGGCAGGCTGTATTTCAAGACATTCAACACCTGCGTCTTTTAATGCAGACTGAATTCCATTAGACCGTTCATGGGCAGTTAAGTATCCCGCCTGACCCATCAACTCAACAACTTTAACGTTTGATAAATCTTTGCCAGCGGCCTTTAGTCCTTCTACAAGCATCTCTCCTGCGTATACTCCCTGCTTAAAATTATCTGGACCTGCATATGCATCAACATACTCCATTACTGATTCAGCAATAGGTGTATTTGCTATAACTATTTTGAATCCAGCTTCTTTTGCTTGTTTAACAGCCGGTGCAAGGGCTTCACCATTTACAGGCCACAATACTATTACATCCACTTGTTTTGTCATTAAGTCCATTACCTGATTAATTTGTTTGTTAACGTCTCCTCCAGCATCAAGTACAACGGCCTCTACACCCAGTTCTTTAGCGTAGGATCTAAATGTTGCATCATGTGTAGTCTGGTAAGTATCAATACCGATATTGTTAGCTACCATACCAATAACGATTTCTTTCTCCTTTTCTTCAGTACTTGTAGAAGAGCTAGAAGATTCTCCTTTACTAGCACATCCAGCTAATAAAATACCTATCACTAAAACCATACTAATAAGCATTAATACTTTTTTACTCACAATTAATCCCCCTTTAATTTTCTAATAAAATAATTTTTCATAGCATTTAGTGTATGATAAAATAATAATGTTCGGATGATAATGTTTTATTATTTTATAAACACACCTCCTTTATATTTTTTGCAAAACACTACCTTCCCTCCCTAAGTTGATAAACTTGCATTCGGTAAACTGAAAATTAATCAGTTACTTTACACAAACTGTTATTTGTTAGTACTCATATTAATGGACATTCTCCTTGCAATAAATGGTTTTATTTGTGCATCCATTAAAATTATCAGTATGAGTATAGTGCCCATTATAACTTGGGCGTAGTATGTCTGAACATTAAGTAAATTAAGCCCATTCTGTATTATTCCTATAGTTATAACCCCACCTAGAGTGTAGAGCATTCCACCGTATCCACCAGTTATTTTAGTCCCCCCCAAAACAACACAGGCTATAATCATCAAGTTAGTATCTGGATAACCTAAACTAGGCATAGCAGAATTCATTCGGGCTGCCATTAATACTCCTGCTATTGATGCTGCAAGAGAACATAATATGAAATTAGTTATTGTAGTTCTATCTGTATTAATACCAGCATTCTTTGCTGCTGATTCATTACCGCCAGTAGCATATGTATTCCGTCCATGCATGCTTTTTCTAAGTGTAAACTCACCGATAACAATCATAGATAGCATTATCCATGTTAAAATTGGTATTCCTCCAAAACTATTTGCTGCAAAATCTGCAAATTCAGGATATATACCAGTAAGAGTATTCTCTTTAGTGTATATATACAATAATCCCCTAGCTCCCTGCATGGCAGCCAGTGTAACAACAAAAGCATTTAATTTTGCTTTTGTAACAAGCAAACCATTTATTAACCCAAATATTACTCCATTAGCTAGGGCAGCAATTACACTAACAAATAGTCCATATGGCTGTAATCCCACTGCAAGAGCCGCACTAAGCCCCATAACAGTTCCTACTGAAAGATCAAAATACCCATTAATCATAAGAAAAGTCATTCCAACTCCCATCACGCCAAATAAGGTACTCTGAAATACGATATTTCTTAGGTTTAGAGGTGAAAGAAAATTTTCTGATACTATGGACAAAATTATAAATAAGAACAACAAAATCGGAACAATAGTATATTTTTTTACTACATCAATCCAGCTTATCATTATAGAACACCTTCTTTCTTTTTAGATACTACATCAAGCCAAACTACTGCAGAAATTATAAACCATTGTGCAAACCATTGAAAGTAATATGGCAAGCCTACCATAATAAACCCGTTAAATAGGAACCCCATTATCAATACCCCTAGAACAGTTTTATATACACTTCCCTCACCACCAAGTAGACTTGTCCCTCCAACTATAACTGCTGTGATTACCTCCAGTTCATATCCTAGTCCCATATTATTCTGTGCAGCTCCAACTCTACCACCTAGAATCATTCCACCCAGAGCACATGTTAAACCAGAAAGTATAAAAGTTATTAGAACTACTTTTTTATCATTAATGCCTGAAAATTTAGCTGCTTTTGCATTTCCACCTACAGCCTTAACTTGTCTACCAAATACCGTTCTATTAAGCAATAACCCGAAAATTATGACACAAACAAAATAAAAAATTACGGGAAACGGTATCGGTCCAACAAATCCTCGGCCTAAAAATGTAAATGGATTAGTGTCTGGATTATTTAACTTTGTAAATAAACCCCCCGAAATAATATATATAACCCCTTGATACACACTCATCATGCCCAGCGTAGCTATCATGGAATTTAATTTTAAATATCCTACCAAAAAGCCATTAAATGTGCCAGCCAAAACACCTATAACCATAGTAATAATTAGAGCAGGAATAAACCCTAGTGTATTGGAAATCATTATACTTAGAACGGTTGTAAAAGAAAGTAACGATCCTACAGATAAGTCAAAGTTACCTCCAATAATCACAAATGTCATTCCACAGGCCATAATTCCAATAATAGAAACCTGACGTAAAACTAAAATTATATTTTGTTGAGTTAAAAAAGTACGAGAAAAAACAGAAAAAATTATTAAAATAATTATAAAACCAAAAGTTATACCTTGCCTTTTTAAAAACGATGTAACATTTTGAATATTTGTTCTGTTGTTTATTGATTCCATAATCAACCTTCCCCCTTTGAATATCTAGTCATGTCTACTCATTTTGCTTTTAACTTAATTTTACACATATATAAATTTACTTTCTGGTGTTACACATTCTACTTGACAACAGTACTTATTGGTTCTAAAATTATTCTTTCTTCACCTGGAATTTCTCCCTGAATCTTTTTAATCAATATCTCAGAAGCAATATAACCCATATCAAACATTGGAAATTTTTAACATCATCATTGATAATTCTTGATACTATTGATGCTGTTACTCCAGCTTGTTTTTCAACATCTTTTATTGTTATGTTCACGGACTCCCCCCTTCACATTCAATATTAATTAAGTAAATCGTTTTCATAAAAATAGTATACCTCTAGCTCTATGCTATACGAATAAACCTCTTGGCAATTAAGCTGATATTTAAATTAAACAAAACCGAATATGTGAGTATTGCAAGTAACCGTATCTTTTGAGACTTTATACAACAGGATTAGATATTCTCTATAATGAAAGTTATTGAGACTTTATGGGGAAATTTGGATATTCTCTGTAACGAAAGTTATTGAGACTTTATTGGAAAGTTTAGGGCTATATTATAAACTTTGAATAAATAGCTATTATTTATATAATAAATTAAATCGATTTAATTTATTATATAAATAATAGCATGTTTTCTATTCTTCTACAATACCTAATTTCTAAAAAATTAAAATATTTTAAATGTTTAGAAATTAACAATAAGTTCTCCTATGCTGGGTACATAAATAAAGCTCCTTTTGGGCTTTTGTCCACAACAGGAGCTTTTAATTCACATCAAAATCTTAATATTCTCTGCATTTAAATAGCAATTTATTAGATACTTTTTGTAGAATGTCTTACAACTAATTCGGGTTCTAAAATTATTCTTTTTTCTGCTACAACTTCTCCCTGAATTTTTTTAATTAACATTTCAGAAGCAATATATCCCATATCAAACAATGCAAATTTAATGGTAGTCAATGGAGGAGACACTTTTTGTGCAATCCATATGTCATTAAAGCCAACAATAGATATATCATCTGGTACTTTTAACTCTTGCTCCGATATGGCGGTAAGAGCACCCAGTGCAATCAGATCATTTGCAGCAAATACGGCAGTTGGTCTATCTTCCAATGAAAGTAACCGCTTCATGGCACTGTAGCCACCTTCCTCATCAAACTTAGATTCAACTACATATTCAGAAAAGAACTCAATACCAAAATTATTAAGTGTTTTTCTGTACCCTTCAAGTCTTTGTAATCCTGTATCAATATATAGGGGTCCTGAAATATGTGCTATTTTTTTATGCCCAAGTTGTACTAAATGTTCAACAGCAAGCTTCGCTCCGTAAACGTCGTCAACTATTACAAAAGGGCTTTGAATGTCTTTTGTTATACGATTTACCAAAACATACGGTATATGATATCTTTCAAGCAAATCAATACTTTCATCATCAGTATGCAAAGACGCAAGCAAAACGCCATCGATCTGTTTCTCTACAAGCAGTTCTATATATTCTCTTTGCTTTGCAATATCATCCTCTGTGTTACCTAGAATCAAACTAAAAGCTTTTTGGGAAACAGCTCTTTGAACCCCTTTAATTATTTCTGGAAAAAATGGATTAGTTATGTCCGGTATAACCATTGCAATTGTCCCTGTAGTCTTTGTCCTTAGGCTTCTTGCTATTGCGTTGGGTCTATATCCAAGACTTTTAACAGCTTCTAAAACTCTATTTCTTGTTTCTTCGCGGATAAAAAGCGAAGGGTCGTCATTTATAACTCTTGATACTATTGCAGGTGTCACCCCTGCTTTTTTTGCAACATCTTTCATGGTTATTTTCACATATCCACACCCTTTATACGTATAATTAATTAATTAATTATTTTATTGCATTACATTTTTTACCATTAAAAACTAGTTGTCGATCCTTATGTTAATTTTAGTAAATATTGTAACATTCACTGATTTTTGTAAGTTTATTCTTAAATCATAGCATTCTTTTTATAATTCATCAACGATTAATAGGAAAATACGTATACCGTTTTAATTACCAATAGATAAAAATAAAGCTCCTATTGTCTTAATTCTACAATAGGAGCTTTTGTTATATACATTCTATTTACTTACAAAAGATATACCTTTATTTATAGCAGCTAAGTTTACATCAAGCAGCTGTGGTCTCTTTTTTGTTAATTCAGTCATTGATTTTTCTACCTTATCCACATCAACTAAATTCATACTTGGAATTAATGCACCTAGGCAAACCATATTAGCAATACTTGAGTTACCTAGTTCATTTGCTATATCAGTAGCAGGAATTTCAATAATCCTTATATCATCTCTTGGACTTTCTAATTCAGCCAATGATGAATTTACAATCAATACTCCTCCTGGTTTTACTTTACTAGCAAATTTATCATATGCTGGTTTATTTAAAACTATAGCAGCATCTGCTAAATCAATAACTGGTGAGTTGATTTCTTCGTCAGATAATACAACTGAACAGTTTGCAGTACCTCCACGCATTTCTGGACCATAAGAAGGTATCCATAATAGCTCTAAATCAGAACCCATTCCAGCATAAGCCAAAACTTTTCCTAAAAACATTACACCTTGACCACCAAATCCAGCTAATATTACTTTATCCATCATAAGCTCTCTACCTCCTTGGCTACCTTTAATTCACCCATTTTATAAACAGGCATCATATTTTCACGTAACCACTTCAAACTCTCTGAAGGTGTTAAACCCCAGTTAGTTGGACAGGTTGATAGAACACTTACAAAAGCAAATCCCAATCCAGCCTTTTGCACTTTGAAAGCTTTTTTAATAGCTTTTTTTGCTTGAATAATATTCTTTGGAGAGTCTACAGATACAGAAGCTACATAGACTGCACCTTCAAAATTAGCAACAATCTCAGGTAAATCTATAGGGTATCCACTAGTGGCTACATCTCTACCATAAGGACTTGTACTTGTTTTCATACCTTCTAGTGTAGTAGGAGCCATTTGTCCCCCTGTCATACCATAAAGTGCATTATTTACCATTATAGATGTGATCTTCTCACCTCTTGCTGGTGTGTGTATAGCATGTTGAGTACCTATTGAAGCTATATCTCCATCACCTTGATAGGTAAAAACTATTTTGTCAGGCAGTGCCCTTTTTACACCTGTACCTACTGCTTGAGCTCTACCGTGAGCCGCTCCAACAAAGTCGCAATTAAAAAAGTCTTGACTAAAACCTGCACATCCTACAGGAGAAATTCCTATTGTTTCATCTATTATATCTAATTCTTCAAGTACCTCAGCTATTAACCTCATTATAATACCATGAGTACAGCCTGGGCAAAATGAAAATTGAACATCTGATAAAGCTTTGGATCTTCCGAATACTTTTTCCATATACCTACACCTCCTCTAGCTATTATAAACTGAATTTTTCTTCAATAAAGTCTAATATTTCATGCTCAGTTGGTAACATACCACCTTGTCTTCTGTAAAGATGTACTGGCATCTTACACTCTACTGCAAGTTTAACATCTTCGATCATTTGTCCAGTGTTTAACTCTACAGTTACAATACCTTTTACCTTTTCCTTATATGGTATAAAAGCTTTTTCCGGGAATGGCCATAAACTTATAGGTCTAATTAAACCAAGCTTAATACCTTTTTTACGAGCATTTAATACAGTACTCTTTGATATTCTACCCGTTGTACCGTAACTTACTATTAAATACTCAGCATCTTCTGTATAGAATTCTTCCCATCTCTGCTCTTTTTCTTGCATATCTTTAAATTTTGCTTCCCAATGAAGGTTGTTCTCTTCACCAATTTCATTTGTTAGAGAATAACTTGCTATTATACGTTTTTCTCTTCCCTTAGCTCCACTTACTGTCCAGCTTTTATCAAATTCTTGAGCTTCTGGTCTTTCCTTTAAAACTACTGGCTCCATAGTTTGACCTAAGAAACCATCAGTTAATACTAATACAGGGTTTCTATATTTCTCAGCTAAGTCAAAGGCTTCCATCGTAAAGTCATAAAGCTCTTGAGCTTTTGATGGTGCTAATACAATTAGGCGATAGTCACCATGTCCGCCTCCCTTAGTTGATTGGAAGTAATCGGATTGAGCAGGTCCTAATCCTCCAAGACCTGGACCAGACCGATTAACATTTACAATAACCATAGGTAGTTCTGCTGCTGCACTATAAGAAATACCTTCTTGTTTTAAACTAACTCCGGGACTTGATGATGCAGTCATAACTCTAGCTCCTGTAGCTGCAGCACCATAACACATATTAATAGCTCCTATTTCATCTTCAGCTTGTAATACAGTACCCCCACTTTTAGGCATATGTTTTGATAAATACTCTACGACCTCCGTAGATGGAGTAATTGGATATCCAAAAAATAATTTACAACCTGCACGAATAGATGCTTCGGCGATTATTTCATTACCTTTCATTAGAACTTTTTCCATCTTAAAATCAACTCCTTCCCAATTATTTATAAACTTCAATAGCTACGTCAGGACAAATCATTGCACAGATTGCACATCCTGTACATTTATCTTGGTCTGTACATATCACTGGAAAATATCCTTTGCTATTAGCTTTATCTCCTACAGCTATAATCTTTCTGGGGCAAACCTCAATACAGAGACGACAACTTTTGCAGTACTCATTTAACACATTCATTTTTGCCAAAACATTCTCCCCCTTTACTTAAGTTTTAATTTAAAGTCTATCAAATATATTTTTAGAGTAATTGTAAAAACTTATTCAAATTAGATTAACACCAATTAAGCTAAGACTCCTATTACTTATATTCTAACATATAACACTTCAACATTGTATGGAAACTTAAAAAATTTGTGTAACTCTATATTTATAGCATACCTAATTTTAAGCATAATGAAAAATATTATAATTCTATTTCTGTAATAAGTAAAAGTGATATATAATGATAATAATAGAAGCAATAAATATAAAAACCCGAGATCCTTCATTTCATTCAGGATGACAAAGTACATTATAAATCTTGTTTTTATTTTTTATTTTTGGAGGTATTGTATGGATATACGACAATTAAAGTATTTTATTTCTGTTGCTGAACATCTAAGTTTTACAAAAGCATCTAAACAGCTATTTGTAGCACAATCTGCCGTTAGTCAACAAATAGCTGACTTAGAGAAAAAAATCGGAGTAAAGTTGTTTGTCCGAGATAAACGTTCCGTAAAGTTGACTAATGCTGGATCTGTTCTATTAAAAGAAGCCTTAAATATAGTTTCAAAAACAGAAGAAGCCATAGAAAAAACTCGTCAAGCAGAATTAGGTATGTTAGGAAGCCTAAGCATAGGATTCTTAGGTTATTCAGAAAAGTTGATTATGCCTCATTTAATTAGACAGTTTCGCGGTAACTATCCTAAAATTAATTTAGAACTAGATCAGTATAGCCAGGGACATCTCCTAGAGGCATTAAATACAGGAGAGTTAGATGTAGGATTTACATTTTCTTTTGCCATAAATCAAATAGATGATTTGAAGGGTATAAATGCTTTTAAGGAGACTATTTCTGTAGTAATGAACCGGGAACATCCCCTTGCAAATAAAGATGTAATAAATATTACGGATTTATCCAATGAAAAATTCATAGTACAAAACAGAAAAGAATCTCCCCAAGGATATGCTCAAACATTGTCAATTTGCTCCAATAATGACTTTTATCCAAATATAGTGGCTGAACCGAGATTACTCAGTACTGTTTTATTATTAGTGGATACAGGAATAGGAATAGCAATACTTCCTAAAAGTCTACAAACTAATGCTAGTTCAAGTCTAAAGTTTGTAGATATAAAAGGAGAAAAAATTAATTACGATTTAGTAGTAGCTTGGAAAAAAACTAATAATAACCCTTCTATATCTTTATTTTTAAAAGAGCTAGAGGCTCTTAGCCTTTAGCTCTTTTAGTAAGTCTTATATATTCTTATTTTCTTCTACTTCTTGAATTGTTTTACTTAGAAGGTTCTTAGACTTTAATAAATCTTCTTCTTTCATCACTTCTATAACCATCTCACCATTAAACGAAACCTCCTGTAGCTTCTTAACTACACTTTTTATGTCAATATTTCCAGATCCCAAGCCTAAGTGTTCATCCATTTGACCAAAATTATCACTGACATGAACTCCTTCTATTAGTTTTCCCATATAAGATATAAAGTCTATATTTCCTGATTCACCAAGCATGTTTGCATGACCTATATCTAGCAAAAATCCTAGTTTCCCTCCAAAAGCCGATACTATATTCATACACTCTGATGGTGTTATGGCACCTAAACCTTTCTTTACTGGATCATTTTCTAATAAAACCCTAATATTTAAATCTTCTGCTACTTTTAACACTTCATTTATTACATCTAAACAATCGATCCTTGCCTTATCAACATCATACATTCCCATGCTAGGTCTACCACCTATATGAAAGACAATTCTTTTACAACTTAACTCTTTTGCTAAATAAATAGTCTGAGTCAGCTGGCGTTGAGCTTCTTTTCGCACTCCTGGATTGGAGCTCATTGGATTTACATCTGATATAGGTGCATGTAATAATAAGTCTATATTTAGTTCATTAGTTAGTTCCTTTATATCTTTTAATATATTTTTTTGTAATAATAGTTCATCTGGATGAGCTTCAGGAGATTCGCAAAGCACCTCTACCAAATTAAAATCCATCTTGCCTAATTTATATATTGTATCTAACAAACTATTATTAAACAGCGATAGTGTAGAAGCTCCTATCCTAATCATACTGCTCCCTCCAAAAACTATTTTTTTGTGTAATTTTTTTTAAGCTTACTAATCTACTTCAATAATATTAATAGCTTTTTTTATTATTTCGCTTATACTTTCTTCCCCTTCAAATAATTCGGGCCATTCCTTAGCATCCCCTAAACAACTACAAATAAATGTAGTATCCTCTATCTTTTCTATTTTATTATAGTGCACATGTCCAAAAATGCTATATTTAATAGGATACGAATAAATTAATTCACCATATTTGCTACTTCCTAAAAAAGCATTCATATAGTTCCACATATCATTTGGATTTTGCACAATAAAACTCTTATGCTGTACTACATGAGTTACTAGTATGATATTCTTGCCCTTATTATGCTCTAGTTGATTAACAATTTTATTATAAAAGTAATCATTCATTTCTATTGTAGACTTATTCCAAATAGATTTAATTTTATCCTGCCAAACTCTTTCTCCAAAAACCATATTGTCAAAATCCTCTGTGGTATATTCATTTCCTCCATAGGAATAATCGTACCATCCTATATCCCCGATTATTACCCAATCATCATTTAATTGGATTGGTCCATTAGCCAAATTACCTTTAACTTTCTTAAGCTTTTCATAAGCTCCCCAGGCATTTATCTGAGGATGTTTCTCCTTCCAGATATCATGATTACCAGGTACAAATAAACATTCTCTGCCTGTCTTTTCTTCTATCTCTTTTATTGCTCTTATACTCATTTCATGGTCACTAGATATATCTCCAGCAATAATTATTAAACCAATATCCGTTTCATTTATTACTTGGATTAACGTCTCTAAAAGATTTTCCTCTTGTCCTTTTTCCATAAGTAATTCATTATTTGTATCTATGTGAATATCCGATATTATTCCAATCTTCACCGTATAACTCCTTTCAGTTACTTCCATATGATATATTTTTATTCATAAAGATGACAACTTACAAAATGACCTTTATTAACCTCCTTCAACTGAGGAGAAACACTCTTGCATTTTTCAAAGGCATATGAGCATCTCGGATGAAATAAACAACCTGTAGGAGGATTTGCTGGATTAGGCACATCTCCTTCTAACATTATTCTTTTTTGACCTGCATTTTTTTCTAATTTAGGAACTGCAGACAATAGTGCTTGTGTATATGGATGTAGAGAAGAATCATATATATATTCTACTGTTGCCAGCTCCATTAATCTCCCTAAATACATAACCCCTATACGATCACTCATGTAATGAACTACATTTAAGTCATGAGATATAAATAGATATGTTAAATTAAATTTTGACTGTAAGTTTTTCATTAAATTCAATATCTGTGATTGAACTGATACATCTAATGCAGAAACTGGTTCATCTCCTATGACAACTTTAGGATTTAACATTACAGCTCTTGCAATCCCTATTCTTTGTCTCTGTCCCCCACTAAGTTCATGGGGATATCTGTTAAACATTTTACAATCTAAGCCTACGGTTTCTAACATTTCCTCTACTTTTTTGTGTTTTTCTTTTTTAGTACCCCAGTTCTGAATATATAAAGGTTCTTCTAACATCCATCCAATTTTTTTATATGGGTTTAATGAGGAATATGGGTCTTGAAAAATCATCTGTATATCTTTTCGTATCTCTTTATTCTTAAATTTCTTAGTAGTTAAATTCTCTCCATTAAAAAGAATATTCCCTTCGCTAGGATCTAATAAACCCACTGTCATTAATCCAGTTGTAGATTTTCCACAACCACTTTCTCCTACTAAACCAAAGGTTTCTCCTTTATAAATATCCAAGGAAATTCCATCAACTGCCTTTACATATTGTCGATTTTCCCAAGGTCTAAATTTAGGGATTGGAAAATGTTTCTTAAGATTTTTTAATTGAATACAGGCTTCTGCTGATGACATTTACTCAGCCCCCTTCTTCTCTAGTAAAAAGCATCTTACATAATGGCCTTTCTCAGCCTCATAGATATTTGGCATCTCGAAGCTACACCTGTCAAAGGCATATGGACAACGGGGAGCATATCTGCACCCTTGTTTTTTTTCAGTTATAGAAGGTACTCTTCCCTGAATCATATATAGCTCTTTTCCTTTTTTCTGAGGGCTAGGAATTGAAGCTATCAATCCCATAGTATAGGGATGTCTATTTTTATCTAACATATTCTCAGCCTTTATTATTTCAACTATTTGTCCTGAATACATTACAATAACTCTGCTACATATATTGCTAATAACTCCAATATCGTGAGATATAATTATTATTGTTGTTCCAATATTTTTATTTATACTTTTCATTAAATCTAGTATTTGGGCTTGAATAGTAACATCTAAAGCTGTTGTAGGCTCATCTGCTATTATAAGTTTAGGATTACATACTAATGCCATAGCTATCATAATCCTTTGTCTCATACCTCCAGACAACTCATGGGGATATACATTATATATTCTTTCTGGTTGAGGTAGTCCTACTTTTGTCATCATTTCTATAGATTTTTTCTTTGCCTCATTTTCAGATAAGCCCTTGTGTAGGATTAAGCTCTCAGAAATTTGTTTTCCCACTTTATAAACTGGATTCAAAGATGTCATTGGCTCCTGAAAAATCATAGATATTTTATTTCCCCTTATACTTCTCATTTGTTTTTCGTCATATTCTAAGATATTATCCTCTTGAAACAATATTTCACCTTCAGTTATTTTTGCTTCATCTGGTAATAATCCCATGATAGATAAAGAAGTAATACTTTTTCCACAACCTGATTCTCCTACAATTCCTAATATTTCCCCATCCTCCAAGTTAAAAGAAATATCCTCTATAGCATGATAGAATCCTTCTTTCATTTGAAATCCCATATATAAATTTTTTACCTCAAGCAAATTTCGCCTCATGATTATCCCCCTATCTTCTTGGATCTCTTAAGTCTCTAATACCATCACCTAAAAGATTGAATCCTAATACTGCCATAGTTATAATGATTCCAGGAGATAGGGTGTACCAAGGAGCTCTTGACAAATAGCTTTGTGCTTCTTTAAGCATTCTTCCCCAGCTAGGATCTGGAGGTTGTATTCCAAGACCTAAATAACTCAAGCCTGCTTCTGATAATACAGCAGTAGCAAATGCAAGAGATGCTGAAATAATTATTGGCGAAATAATATTAGGAAGTATATGAATAAACATTATCCTCAGTTTGGATGCACCAATTGACTGGGCTGCTTTAACAAATTCCATCTCCTTAAATTGCAAAAATCCACTTCTAGCTATTCTTGCAAATGTGGGAATTCCCCGAATTCCTATGGCTATAGTTGTATTTAATGTGGTTGGGCCAAATATAGCTATAAATACTAAAGCCAACAAAATAGTGGGAAATGCCATCAAAGCATCAATAATCCTCATGATTATCTCATCAATCCATCCTCCTAAATACCCTGCTGACGCACCTAGCATTACACCTATTCCCATAGAAATAACCACTGATGATGTACCTACCAAAAATGCTGTTTGAGTTCCTTGCATTATTCTACTTAAAATATCTCTTCCAAAATTATCTGTTCCTAATAAATACTTTGAGCTAGGAGGTTGAAATCTATCGCTTACTACCATATTGTTTACATCATAAGGTGTATAAAAAAAGCTAACAAGCATAATTAATAGTAAAATACATACCAGTGAAGCTCCAATATAGAAGGATATATTCTTTCTAAACTCCATATCTACACCTACCTTAGTTTAATCCTAGGATCTATTACCTTATATAATATATCTACTATAAAGTTAATTAGTATTACTGCAATGGCGATATACATAACTACTCCTTGCACTAAAAGAAAGTCCCTGTAACTTATAGAAGAAACCAATAATCTTCCGAGCCCTGGCAAAGAAAAAACCTGTTCAATTACCAAACTACCTCCTAAAACACTTGCTATAAGCATTCCAAGAACTGTAATAACTGGAATCAAAGCATTTTTTAAAACATGCTTGTATACAACATACTTTTTCTCCAAGCCTTTACTGTAAGCAGTTCTAACATAATCTAGTTTAAGTTGCTCAATGACAGTAGTTCTCAAATATCTTACTATAACTGCAATAACAAGTATTGCATTAGCTACAGCAGGTAAAAACAATGAACGTAGTGCACCAGTAATACTCTCATTCCAAGGCACGTACCCACCAGGAGCAAACCAGCTTAATTTCAGCCCAAAGACTAGAATTAGCATTATCCCCAGCCAAAATGAGGGTATTGCCATTCCCAACTGAGTAAAAACCGATATTAAAAACCCACTCCATTTACCTTGATTTCTAGCAGCAAGAATTCCCATTGGAATGGCTATTATAATAGCCATTCCAATAGATAGTACTGCTAGGGATATAGTTACTGGTAACCTGCTTTTTATTAAATCAATAACTGGTGTTGAGAATCTAATCGACTCCCCTGCATCGCCTTTTAAAACACCAACTATCCAGTTTAAATACCTTTCGTATACAGGTAAATCCATTTGAAACTTTGCCCTTAGGGCATCTATTTGCTCTTGTTCTGCATCTATACCCAGTATAACCAAGGCTGGATCACCAGGAACTATTTGAAATAAAGCAAAAGTGATGATTGACACCAATAAGAGAGTTACAGTTAATGTGAACCCTCGCCTTATGATATAATTCATAAAATCACCCTTTTTATGGTGTTATTTAGTAAATCTAATATTAGCCATATCTTGAACGTAAATAGGATAAATCTTATATCCATCAAGTTTGTTATTCATTGCTACTGAAAATTCTGGGTCCATAATATAGACAGATGCGGATTCATCTACTAATATTTCTTGAGCTTGTTTATATAGATCTGCTCTTTTTTCTTGATCAATTTCTACAAGTGCATCTTCAATAATCTTGTCGTAAACAGGGTTGTTAAAGTTTACAAAATTGCTGGCATAGTCAGATTTATATCTATATAATATTTTGTTAGGATCTAACTTTCCTGTAAATGCTATTATTGTCATATTATAATCCCTATTTTTATAAATTCGTTCAAGCCACACTCCCCATTCAACTAGCTCTATCTCAGCTTCAATACCTATCTTAGCTAATTGTTGAACAATTACTTGCCCTGTATCTACATGGAACTGATAGTTTGATGGAATAGATACTGTAGTATTAAAACCATTAGGGTATCCTGCTTCTTCTAATAATTTTTTGGCTTTTTCAATATCTAGGTTATATGTATTCTCTAAGCCCTCTTTATAGTAAACTGCCATTACTGGGCTCATATTAGATCCTAGCTTTGCACCATATCCAAATGATACTGCTTCGATAATTTCATCAACATCAACTGCATAGTTAATTGCTTGTCGCACTTTGAGATCATTAAAGGGTTCTACAGCATTATTTAATGCCATTAATTGAACCATATTACTTAGTCCTTGTACTGTATTTACGTCAGAGCCAAGCTCCGCTACTCTGTCATTTGGAAGCCGAGGGAATATGTCAATTTCCCCTGCTCTAAAGCTTAATAATGCTGCTTCTAAATCTGGCAATATTCTAAACTCTACTGAATCAATATGAGGTAGCTTATCATCCCAATAATCTTCAAATTTCTCAAGTACTACTCTTTGTTCTGGCAAATACTCTACTAGCTTAAATGGACCTGTTCCTATTGGATCAGTTGCGAACTGTTCTTTATTGCTTTCAGGTAATATAGCGACATTTAAGTTGCTTAAAAAAGAAGCATCTACATCTGATAGGGTAAATATAACTGTATCCTCTCCTTGAGTTTCAATACTTTTGACTACATTGAAAATAGAAGATAAGGGTTTTTCTTCTCCAACACCCATTAGACGATCAAAAGTAAATTTCACATCGTCTACGGTTACCGCTTCTCCATTATGAAATTTAATACCCTCTCGTAGCTTAAAGGTATATTTGAGTCCTTCCTCTGCCACTTCATAGCTCTCTGCCACTGCTGGGCATAGCTCCCCTTTTTCATTAGGCTTAATAAGCCCTTCATAAATATTAAATATTATCTCTTCTGTACCTGATGCGGCTGAAAGATGCGGATCTAAAGAATCAATATCTTGTTCAATACGAACAACAACATTTCCTCCTTCAATCATTGAACCACTTTCTAAAGTAGTCTCTGCCTCTGAATTATTAGGCTCTTCTACTTCTGCTGGAGGCGAACCACATCCAGACAATAACAATGTGCTAACCATTATAAAAACTAATAAAAAGATTGAGTATTTCTTCAACATTTTATCACTCCCCACACTTCTATTTATTAAATGGCATTTATCAAAATAAATACCTTTTAATTTAAAGTAAATATTTTTAATCTAAATAGCCACTTTGTGTAGTATGTATTTTTTGACTTCACTTATATCTTTAATAATTGTTTGATTTTTTAATTCTTCTACTCCTAGCCTTCCAAACCTATTAATCAACAAATAGTTTATGCCTACTTTTTCACTGACTGAATCATCATAATAGTTATCCCCCACATACAAACAATTCTCAGGTCTTACATTAGCTTCCTTTAAAGCTATTTTAAATATTTCAGTATTTGGTTTTTCGTATCCTACTTCATTAGAAATAATTATATTATCAAAATATTCTACAAGCTCGTGATCTGATAGTATCTCACGTATACTATCGTCCCAATTTGATATAACACCTAAGCATATTCCTAGGTCTTTTAACTCACTTAATACTTCATGAACATTATCAAAGGGCATCCAGTAATTTGGAGTTTTATCCTGTATATTCTTCCAATCCCTATCAATTTTACATGCATCCAACTTTACTCCTAGCAAGAAATTTAAAGCTCCTAGATACCAGGGCATGTACGTTTCTCGATCTCCATTAAAAACCCCAGGATAATTTTTCATAAAATGTTTATCCATTATGTGAAACCCTTTTTCTAAAGCTTTTAAACCTATATTTATTCCATTTTGTTTTAGTGCCTCTTGATATGTTCTTTCTCTTTGCATATACAACAATGTATAACCTAAATCAAACCAAACATATGTGAATTTTGTACTCATTTATATCCCCCTCGTATCTGATAATAGTTTTTGTCAATGTTTTTTAGTAACTTAATTCCTCCTTTCAAAATTCAAGACTAGTAGATCTCTAGTTTTCTTTTATTTAAAGTTTATATAGTGAACAATTTCATTCAAAATATATCTGAAAATCAATCACCAATATAATCTTTTATATTGCGGTTGCTGAAAAAGCCTCTGTTTTTGTCATTCTGAATGCAACGTAGTGAAATGAAGAATATTGAACACTTTCCAAATACCAAGATTCTTCGTTACACTCAGAATGACATTCTCAAGGGTTTGCAATAATAATTGATTGAATTTTTATCATATATAATTTATACTCCATAGATTTCTAAAGATTACTTGTTTTTTTAATTTTATAACTAAATAAAAGTCCTATGAGAATTAAGAAACTTTCTTAATTCTCATAGGACTTTTATCTTTTAAATATTAAAATTTATTATAGTGGATTTTTTCAAATGGTAATTGTTCTTCATCATATGCTTCTTTTATTTCATCTGGGTATCCTACTGCTATAATAGATTCTACAACAAACTTCTCTGGTATACATAAAACATCCTTTATGTAATCTTGAGCCTCCTTATTATCTAAAGAAAATCTTTTTCTTACCTGCACCCAACAAGAACCTAAATCTAGTGATTCAGCAGTTAGTTGCATAATAACAGATGCTATGGAAGTATCTTCTATCCATACATCACAAGCATCTGGATCAGCTATAACCACTATTCCTAAAGGTGCCCCCGATATAAACTGTGAACCGTGTTCTTTACACTGAGCTAGTTTTTCTAACATTTTTTTGTCTGTCACAGCTACAAACTCCCAAGGCCTTCTTCTCTTTGATGATGGTGAAAGTAAAGCAGCCTTTAAAATAAGCTTAATCTTATCTTTTTCAACTTCCTTATCTTGAAACTTTCTAATACTTCTTCTAGTTCTAAGTAAATCTAACACACTATCATCCTTTCTATATATTCTTCTATGTTTATTATACTTCAACTAGTATATCTTATTATCCTTCTACAAAGAACTTAAATTATACTTATAACCAATTCTTGGACCAGTCTCTATAGATGATGTATTTGTTAACGATTTGTGGTAAAATAATAAGTATATTTTAATTACGAGGAGTGAAGATAATGAATACTACAAGCATATATATAATTTCTGCAATTACCATCTTAGGTGTTGCTGCAGTTGTTTTCTTGTACCGATATAGGAAACGCAACTTACAAAATCTGTTTACCCAAACTTATGAGATGACAAAACAAGTTCCAAAACAAAAGAAAGATAGTTTTGTACTGCTTATGTTTAAAAAGTCCCTTTCCACATCGAAAAAGAACCCTGATAACGGTGCTTTTTTCAATAAGCTTCAAAACCCCAAATATTTAGAAGTTCAATTATTGCAAATGTCAAATATCCTAAAAAATCCTTCATCAGTTAAGGATAAAAAAACAAAAAGAGCACTAAAATTACTCAGTAATTATCAAGCATGGGAAAAATCAAAATCTACCAAAGATAAGAAAGAAGCTAAAAACAAAGCATCCTAAGACAGGGACATGGGGACAGGTTATTTGTCCCAGACAGGGACATGGGGACAGGTTATTTGTCCCTATCACCTGTATATCATTCATTAACTATTATAAATTAGATACAAAAGCTTTATGAAGTTCTACACTTAGTTTTATCTCCAATTTCCTTAGGACCTTATCAAGAGCTTTTAGCGTTAAATATAAACGATCTTCATGACAGTTTTCCCCCATATGCCCAATTCGAATAACCTTATCTTGTAAGAACCCAAGGGAACCAGCTATAAGTATATCATGCTCTTCTAACATAGAATTATATATATCCTTAAATCTAATCTTTTCAGGTATATTTATTGCAGTTACCGTATTAGAAAAGCCTTCTAGGGGATATAGCTCTAGTCCTCCTTCAATAAGACTTTTCCTTACCGCCTCAGCAATTTTTTTATGCCTTAATAATGGGTCTTTATCACTCAGCCACCTATTAATAGCTGTATATAGTCCATATATATCACTTACAGGCTGTGTATATGGAAATTCCTTTTTCTCATACCATTCTTTCCAGATTGATAAATTGCTATAAAATCCTGTAATTGGGGTATTGCGGTTTAATATTTTTTCCCAAGCTCTTTCACTAATACTCATAAAAGTTAATCCCGGAGGAGCAGAGAGACATTTTTGAGATCCACCTAGTACTATGTCCATTTTCCATTCATCAGTTTTAAGGCTTTCGCCTCCTATACCCGAAACCGAATCAATAACTGATATAATTCCGTATTTATTAAGAAGCTTACATATTTCCTCGACTGGATTAGTAATCCCAGACGGTGTTTCACAATGAACAAGGGTAGCAACAGTGAAAGAATTGTCCTTAGCCAAGAATTTTTCCAATTCAGACACATTTATAGATTTACGATAATCAGATTTGAAGTATATAACTTCAGCTCCATACATTTTGGCAAAATCTCCAAACCCGTTACCAAATATACCATTATCTATACACAACACTCTTTCACTTGGTTCAATTAAAGATGCACAAGCAGCCTCTAATCCTAAAATCCCTTCACCACTTAATATCAAAACTTCATTTTCTGTATTTATGACTTTTTTCAACTTATCACATGTTTCTTTATAAAATTCAAAAAAACGGTGATCTAAATCAGGGTTTGTGATTTGTTTAGATAATGCCATTCTTACCTCTTCATGTACATATGTTGGACCAGGTGTCATAATTAACGGACTCTTCATTTCTCTTTTCTCCTCCCTATTTAATTAAGTTTGTTTTTTTAACAGCTGAAGCAATTGGTAATCCAATAATTGCACCGATAATAATCTGTGTAATGTTACCTGGTATTGATGTTGCAGGAGAAATCCAGTTTCCATATAGAATTCCTTCAGTTATATAATACCCAATAATCATAAAAATGCTCGAAATTATAATTCCAACTACATTCCAAAAAAAACTTTGACCGTTTCTTTTATTAGAATATGAAATACTTCCTATAATATATCCCATAACTCCCCTAATTATAAATGTGAATGGGGCCCACGCCATCCACCCTGAAACTACATCAAACAAGCCCATACCAAAAGCACCAGCAATTGCACCTTTTCTTTTTCCGAATACGATAGCAGCTAAAAATAACATAGTATTACCTAAATGAATTAATCCACCATTAATAGAAATAGGCAATCGAATATTGATAAATTTAGTTGCAACGAAAACCATACTTATCAATAGACCTGAAATAACAATATCTTTTGTTTTAACTGATTCCTTTAACTGAACTTTATAATTATTTTCCAAAATTGTATCCTCCATTTCGTTTTTGTATCGGTATAAATATTATATTATAGATACAATTCGATTTCAATACTAGATTTTAAAAAAGTAGAGATCCTAGATGCAAAGATCTATATTTTCTACTTTTTTTGTTTTCCAACCCCTCACTTTATCTACAGACTACAAACGAAAAATATTCCTTTCTACCTTAAAACCATTACTAAAATACAAAAAAGGGACATCCAAAGTAAGTATCCCTTGTTGTCCCTCATTTTATAAAAGACTGACATAATCCTAAAGTATGTCAGTCTTTTTAATTTAATATTTTAAAGCAATTAATTATCGACTATCCCTTTAAATTTTTATTCACTATACCTATTGCTGTTTATATTGTGGTTCTTGTTGTTCAATGTATTGTTCTCTTTGCTGCAATTTCTGTAGAACATTATCTAAAGTCTGAGCTAATTGTTGGAACTCTTGTTTTGCTTGCTGATCCTCTGTCTGTAGAGCAAATGTCTTCATAGAAGCTGCAGTGCTTTGTACTCCTGCAATAGCCTGTTGCATTTGTGTTGCTACTGTCATGTCTATTCACCTCCTTTCATAGTCTTTAAGTACTAACCTTTGGATTTAAAGATTAACGATGACATAAATCCGAATATAATAGCAGCGGAAATACCCGCACTCGTAACTTCAAAAATTCCTGTTAACACACCTATTAGACCGTTTTGTTTAGCTTCTGCTAGTGCCCCCTTTACTAGGGCATTACCAAAACTGGAAATAGGGACACTTGCCCCAGCTCCTGCAAATTTAATTAACGGTTCATATAATCCTAAGCCTCCTAATATTGCTCCAACTACAACAAGACTACTAGTCACGTGAGCAGGAGTTAGTTTAAATACATCCAACATGATCTGTGCAATAACACAGATTGCGCCACCAATTACAAAGGCCAAAACAAGTTTTTCCATATCTAACACACCTCGTCTCTACATCTCAATAGATACAGCATGGGCAATGCAAGGAATGCTTTCCTTCTGCTGATATGATAGTGGTGATAACAATGCCCCTGTTGCTACAATTAAGATCCTTTTTAATTCCCCTTTTCTTAAACGATTTAGAAAATGTCCATAGGTCACTGTGGCAGAGCAGGCACAGCCACTTCCTCCTGCAATAACGGGTTGTTCTTTTTTATAAATAAGAATTCCACAATCCGTCAGAATATCTTGAGGGATCTTTAGTCCATGGTCAGTTAGTAAATCTGATGCAATTCTATGACCAATTATCCCCAGATCTCCAGTTGCAATGATATCATAGTAGGATGGCTCTATATCCATATCCCGAAAGTGAGCTTCAATAGTATCAACAGCAGCGGGAGCCATTGCAGATCCCATATTAAAGGGATCAGATATCCCCATATCAATAACACGACCTATTGTAGCAGATGTAACCTTTGGTCCATTACCTTTCTGACTAAGTAGTGCTACTCCTGCTCCAGTCACTGTCCACTGTGCTGTAGGTGGTTTTTGAGAGCCATATTCTGTAGGGTATCGGAACTGTTTTTCTGCAGCCCCATTGTGACTAGATGCTCCAGCCAATACATAGTCAGCCGATCCACTATCAATAATAAGACTGGCTAAAGCTAAGCCTTCCATAGAACTTGAGCAGGCACCGAAAATTCCAAGGTAAGGCATTCCTAGGGTACGGGCTGCGAAACTACTAGGAGTAATTTGATTCATTAGGTCTCCACTTAGAAAAAATTGTACATCTTCCTTCTTAACACCAGCCTTTTCCATCGCAATTTGACCAGCTTGTTCTAACAATTTTTTTTCAGCCTTTTCATAGCTATCTTGACCTAACCAAGTATCTTCATGTAGAACATCAAAGTCCTTTGCCAGGGCACCTTTAGCTTCAAAGGGTCCCCCTACTGCAGCCGATGATAATATAACAGGCTTTGTAGGGAAGATCCATGTCTGATGTCCCTTAATCATTTATATCCCACCTAACCTTTGAATAATAATTTTAACTATAGCCACCACAAAGGCAGAAAAAACACCAAAAGCGATAACAGGCCCCGCTAATTTAAACATATTACCTCCTACTCCAAGAACGTATCCTTCACTTCGGTGTTCAATAGATGCTGATGCTATGGTATTAGCAAATCCTGTTACTGGTATAATTGTACCTGCTCCTGCCCATTGAGCAATATGATCGTATACTCCAAACCCTGTTAGCAAAACAGAGATAATTATTAAGACTGCCACTGTTGGGTTTCCTGCTGTTACTTCGTTAAATCCAAAGTACTTTATAAACATCCACTGAAGTCCTTGCCCGATGGTACAAATAGTCCCACCTGCTATAAAGGCTTTAAAACAATTATATAAAACTGATCGTTTGGGTTCTCTTGCCTTAGCAAAGGTTTGATACTGTTGTTGTATTGGAGTTAATTTCTTATTTTTTTTATTTGACATAATTATCACTTCCTATCTTAATAAATATGGCTCTAGCTTTCTAAGTATTTTTTTTAGCTTCTCTCCATCCATTTGATACATCTTTTTAGCCTTCTCATCTTGAGTCTCTAAGTTAAAGCTCATTAAATCTGCATGACATTTCTCTAGAGTTGCAAAGAGTAGCTGTTTTACCTGTACCTGAGGTTGCTGCAGAGAGTCATCAAATAAATCTACATACAAGTCACCGGATGAGTCAACTTGTCCCACAAAAACATTGTCTAAAGACACACCCATATTATCCAGTTGTGTTTGGAGCCATCCCTGATTTAATCCGATATTACCTAGGGACTCGTTTATAATATTCCCATCTAAAATCACTGTCTGTGGTGCCAGTTGTGGAGATACTTTCTCCCCTAGATCCTTAGGTGTTATTGGCTTTTTATCAGATTTCAGCAATACATTAATCTCTCCTGTGTTCTCCATCATAGCAAACTCTACATCCGCCATAAGAAAGGCATTTTTAGAACGTAGATCCCGCATCAACTCTTCACCAGTTAATCTTAATTGTTTTAGGTTTTCCTCCATAATTTTTCCATCTTTAACTAGAATTTTTTCCTTTCCATTGAGAACATCATGTAGCCATTTACTTTTCATGGCTATATAGTCCAATCCAATAGGAAGTAACACCCAAACACCTAGAGTAAGTAAACCTAAGGCTAAATTTTTGATAACATTTAATGAAATCAAGGCTGCGATAATAGCAATTATTCCATAGTTTACAAAATAGAAGGGGGTCATTTTAGAAATTTGCTTTCTTCCCATTATACGCACGAAAAAAAAGATACCGAAAAATAAACCAATAGATCTAAGTAAAATTATTATCCATTCTTTCATATAACTTCCCTCACTTAATTCCCCTTATATTGGGGTTCTTCAAATTCTAGTATTTTTAATCTATTTTCCACATCTTTAATAATACTACCTATATCAAAAACTGCTTCTTGAAAAGCATCTATAGTATCTTTATCTTGAGACTGTATCACATACATTCGCAATGTTGCTTGAGCACCTTTTAATGATGCTAGCGTTTGTTTTACCTGTGACCCTACTGTCATTTTTATACCTCCCTTAGTTTAAATTACCAATCATAATTATTTTGCCAATATGATAATATAATAATTTATAAATCAAGTTCCAATTTATGGGCATTTAATTATAAATTATTAACTCATATCTAAGTAAGATATGGGAAAATTTATAGTTAAAGACTAAATTAAAAAGGAGGTTATCCAATGGATTTATCACAGACGTCTCATTTAGTATTAACTTTGACAGTAGGCTTGTCTGCTCTACTTATAGCTACAAATATAATTGGTAAAATCCAACTTAGCCAAGCTACCCCTTTCCACTTTATTTCTGCACTAGTATTAGGAGAACTCTTAGGAAATGCTGTATATGATCCAGAAGTGAATATATCCTATATATTGCTTAGTATTAGCCTATGGACTCTATTGATGTATATACTGGAAATTATTACACAAAAATTCAGAAAAACCCGGGGTTTTTTAGAAGGAAAACCATCGATTATTATTCGTCATGGAGAAATTGACTTTCAAGAACTAGCAAAAAACAAAATGGATATTAATGAAGTACAGCGAATGCTTAGAGAAAAAGATGTATTTTCTGTACGAGGGGTAGAATATGGTATCTTAGAATCTAGTGGTACAATTAGTGTACTAAAAAAGTGGAATTACGCTTCACCGACTAATAAGGATTTAAAATTATCCCAAAAACCTGTTTTTCTTCCCATTACTTTGATTGCTGATGGAGAGATTCAGAGCGAAAATCTAGAAACCATAGGTCATAATGAAAAATGGTTAAGAAAACAATTAAGCTTACAGGGTATAAATAAAATAGAAGATGTACTTTATGCTGATTGGCAGGAAGATGAGGGACTTTACATTTTTACTCCTAAGAATAATGGTAGTTCTAATTAGTTTAAAATTATTTTGTTAATTGTTCCTAGCATTTCTATTACCACAAAAAAAGCAAAAAATCCGGTCAAGGTGAAATCCACCCCAACCGGCTTATCTATTATTTATTCTATTACAACTTTGGTTTCATTTCCACCAAGTAACCTTTCCTGATACTGTATGATAACTCATGCCTATTTTAAGATAACTATATACAATCTTCTTTTTAAATGACACATCATATGTTTCATGAATTTTCACTATAAAAATCCTCCCCATAATAAACAAGTTTGAAATTGTTTATTATTTTTGTCTGCCATAAGTAGAGCATATTAGTTAGTCTGGGGAACATCAGCTCACTTGAATTAACTCGCAGGTTTTGGACCAAATTCAGTATTTACATACCCTTCTAGGTCTTTAATCGGTATACTTAGCTCAATAAACTCTTTTGCACTATCATCTAGAGGCATATAATAAAAGATCACATCTTCACCTTTAAAGTAGATACGTATTCCTTCTGCTTCCAATCCCCCTTGGATTCCTATTTCCTTAGCCTTTTCGTCCAAAATTTTCATTACTGCTGTACTAGATTTTTCATCACTTTTTACAAATTTACCATAGTCAATCTCATTTGCAGTCGTCATGTCTAGATTCATACTATGTTGAATTTTTATTGCTCCATAACCTATTAGCTGCCCTGTTCCTTTGAATACTACACTTAGGATTTTTTCATCCATTTTTGTAATTTCATAATTTATCTGAACATCCTTATATTGCTCTTTATCTATATATATATCTGTGATTTTTTTAAGGCTTTGATTCATATAATCCATCAAAAGCTCTCCAGGATACCCTTTTATCTGTGGATAGAATATTTTTATGTTTTTATCTGCTACCTCTAATACTTCTTTCTTGGTTTTATAGTTTACCGTTAGTTCGCTTTCTTGATTTTCTATTTCTTGATCTCCTTGTGTATTGCCATCGGGTCTTTCCTTTACACCACAACCTGTTAAAGCAATACTAAAAACTAAAACTGAAACTACAAATGCTACATATATCTTTTTCATTTTTAATACATCTCCCTACATTTAATTTATCTATCAATATGTCCTACAACAAACTCTTGTGCACCCATAGCTCCTGAAGCCACTTCGTATTTTGCAAAAGTTATAACAATATTTCCACCTTTGTCAATATAAAAACTACGGCCTTCGTCAATAGGTGTAGATTCATAGAAGTCAGTATCATACATGTTCTCAGGATTTTCTTGCACACGGTCTTTCATCTCAGTCACTACTTTTTCTGTAACAATTTGAGCAAAGTTATCCCCTAAAAGGTCTTTGATTGTAAGTTGCTTACCTTTTTCAAGGTCAAATGTATAGTAAAAGTTTTCATTGTAAGCCGATGCTAACGTTTGATATTTATAAACTTCAAAAGACAAAATTTCATTGTCTGAATAGCCAATATTGTAATCAACGGTAGTTTCAATTTTGCGATATTCCGACTCTTTTCCCCCAGTTTCTAAAAAAGCTTTTTTGTATTCAGCATCTAATTTCTCTTGTTCAGCTAATACTTCGTCCACTTTTTCTTGGATTATGGCATTAATTTTGTTTTCTACATCCTTGTTGGTCTCAAAATCAACATTAGGAATGTGAACTTTCCCCTTAGATGTATCATTTTCAAAGCTGTAATCTCTAAATGTTACCAAACGTGCAAAATCATCAACAACAGGAATTTTGTAAAGAACCTGTGCAAAAGTAACGCTAGAATTTATACCGATAGTTACACTTAATACTACACCAGCCGCTACGGTTCCTACAGTTTTTAGTATTTTTTTTGTTTTTTTCATATAAATAACCTTCCTATTTCTTTTTTTTAGAATTGCTTCTTGTAATACTGTATCAAGTTTGGGAGATACTTCTAAATGTTCATAAAGTTTATTTAGTTCTTTTAATTTTTCATTCATTCTCTATTCCCCCTATCTTTTTTTGTAGCTTTGCAATTCCCCTTCTCAAGCGTGTTTTCACCGTATTTGGATTAAGTTTTAGTATAGTAGATATTTCATCTATAGACATTTGTTTAAAATACTTCAAAAGAATGACCTCTCGGTACTTAAGCGGTAATTGGTGAACAGCTTCATAGAGATCTAACAACTCATCTCGGTCTACAATCTCTGTGGGTGTGTGTTCTATGAGATCGCTGTTGTAGACAAGTTTTTTATTCTTCCTTAAAAATTGCTTGCACATATTAATTAAAATTCGATAGAACCAAGTTTTCATATATTTAGGTTCCCTTAGTGTAGGGAGTGCATTCAGTGCATTATATGTTGCTTCACCAATCATATCTAACGAATTTGCTTCTGTTTTAACATAACTGTAGGCAACTTTATAAAACTCTTTCTTGTGTTTTTCTAGCATGCTAATAAATTGTTCTTCCAGCTGGTTTTTCATATAGTTTTCAACACCCTCCTTTGCTCTTACATCTATTAGAATAAATAGAGTATAAAAAAGTTTCAACGATTGTTGTTATTTTTTTAGTTCTCTAAATTTATTTCCTATTATTAAATATCATGTCCTCAATGAAAGTAAAGAACTCCACAAAGTGAAATATGAACTGTCTCATGTCTATTAGATAGTGGTGGATAGATTATACTAAATTAGACAGCAAAAACTTGACCATGATATAATAATTTAATTAAGGAATAACCATGTTGCGCAGGATTTTATTTGTGATTAGTCTTTAAACCTAGAAAAATAGCATCCCATATTAGATGCTATTTTAGGCTGAATCTTTATTCTTTTTAATATTTTTCAAATCATTAACCTTTAACTAAATTGTAATTCTACTGAATCTTCATTAATTTTTTTTACTCCAGGTGTCAATATATAATTCCATTTAATAGTTACATTAGGACTTATATGCTTTATATTTTATTGTGATTTAATCACAGAAGTTTTTCCCTTTAGTTTGTATAATACAAACATAGCTTAAAAATGAAAGCGAGGAAAATAAAATGTCAGATGTAATAATTATTGGAAATGGACCAGCTGGAATTTCGACGGCTTTGTATACTGCAAGGGCAGGTCTTAAAACAACTATCATTGGTAAAGATAGCGGTGCTCTAAGCAAGGCCGATAAAATAGAAAATTACTATGGATTTGAAAGTCCTATTTCTGGTCAGTTATTGGTATCAAATGGAATTAGTCAAGCTAAAAGTGTAGGTGCAAATATATTATCAGAGGAAGTAGTGGGGATTAACTATAATGGAAAGCTGGTGGTTCAAACTAAAAATAATGAATATACTGCTGAAAGTGTAATTATTGCCACTGGTTCATCAAGAACAGTTCCAAAAATCAAAGGGTTAACGGAATTTGAGGGTAGAGGTATAAGCTACTGTGCAGTATGCGATGC
>SWCF01003663.1_pt1 | contig 47382 bp, 38 predicted proteins | sample 4690081 | NCBI WGS metagenome assembly SWCF01 (sample SAMN10267280, study PRJNA491770) | bioreactor metagenome | isolation source: DHS bioreactor inoculated with | place: Japan: off Shimokita Peninsula
AAATTACCGCTAATTCACATTGCGAGGGGTAAGGAGTTCTGAAATTATCTTTGCCTAAGCATTATCCTACCCCATATTGACTGATTCCAATGCAAATCTATAACAAAACATTTCACTTATTACAGGGGGGGGTAATATTTATCATTTTATCCTAATTCATTTTTATTCTAAATAATCATTTTTACAACTAAAGAGATTTTGGCGGAGAAAAGATACATATTTTAAGTGTATTAATTTGAAAAACAGAGGAATTGTAAATTAATCCGGCCAATAAAATGACCAGTAACACTCAGAATTTACTGCCCGGGATTATCTAACGGGAGCAAAATACCAAACGTACTTCCCTTCCCCATTTCGCTTTTGGCAGCGATGCTTCCGCCATTTTTTTCAATAAACACCTCAGTTGCTTAAGTGTTTATTTTACTCATAAAGATTAACTGAAAATCACATCAATCACTATTATATACTGTGAGAAAGTTTTTAGTCGTTGAAGCAACTCTTTACCAATTTCTTCAATGTCCCTGAATCGGATTTATTAAAATCTGAAACTCCACCCAACATTTGGCATAAACGGGAAGAATGATCTCTGCATCAGCACAACGCGAGCATATCGGGTATTATTTGGCCCAAATACATCCATCGTTGAAAAATAATAAGCATTTGGATTGCGCTGATTGTAAAGGTTAATAATTCCTAATGTGAATGTTCTCAGATACCTTTTCTTTTGTTTGTGAAAGTTGAAGCTTATGTCGAGCCTGTGGTAAGGTTTGGTTTTGAAAGCATTACGCTCAGAGTAGATGTACATTTCATTCATATGGGTGTAATCGCCGGCAGTTACAGGCACATAGTATTTTGAAACTGGAAGGGTAAGCCGGTATCCGGAATTAAAAACCCACGCGCAAGAGAAATCTGCATTTTCATCAATTTTAACCATAAGTGCCAGGTTGATGCTGTGCCTTATATCGAACTGATCGGGAAAAAGTTTGCCCTGATTTATTTCTTCAAACTTTCTGTCGCTTCGGGCCAGGGTATAACTAATCCAGCCTGTAGGATTTCCATGATTTTTTGCAGCCATAAACTCTGCACCAAATGCACGACCGGTTCCGTTTTTAGCGAAAAGGTTCTCCCAGTTTTCGCGACCTTCCCATAGCGAAGCACCATCTTTAAGCATTGCTAACCGGCTGAAATACTTATAATACACCTCAGTGCTGTAAACCACTTTATGGTTCGACACAAACTCGGAACCCGCCGATAGTTGTTTCATAACCGAAGGAGGCAATTGCCCGGTGGCCGGCAGCAAATAATTTACTGGCATTCCTATGCTGTTGTTGCCGGTAATGTGCATATTCTGGCTCATTATATCAAAAGCGGCAAACGATGTAAGGCGGTTGCTGTGGTTAAAACTTGCCTTTATTCTTGGTTCGGGAATTATATAAAACATGTTGTGAACTGCGAAAGTGTTTATACGACTTCCAAATTCAAGATTATGTCCTGAAGATAGGGTAATTCTTCCTCCGGCATACACAATGCCTTCAAAGGCTCGCATTTGTAACTGGTGACTATGGATGGGCTGAAACAGGCTATTGCTGCCCGATGCCGAATATGAATAGTTGTTAGGTTTAAAATATCTCGAAGTAAGTTGTACGCCTGCAAATAGAGTGGTTTTTTGAGTTGAGTAAAATTCAATCTCCGATTTCAGGCTGTATTCGCCAATAGCAGATAGTAAAGAATTTTGAGCAGAATACCTGCTGTCGCCGCTGCCCGACTCTGAGATTAATTCATTATTTACCCTGTAGCGCGAAAAATGCAGGGTGGTATTGCTGAATACGCGACTGTTGAAAATATGGTTCCATCGAATAGCCGACATTACATTTCCCCATCGGTTTGTCTGAAGGTAATAATCTGTGCCGTCGTCTTTTTTTTCTTTAAACCCGGCCAGGGTTTTATCATCGCCAGTATAAAAGCTTAAGTGAATTTTATTTCTTGTATCCAGAATCTTGTTTAGTTTTATGTTGAGGTCATAAAAATTATAGCCTATTGTTGAGCCAGGGTTAACTTTTTTGGCTAAAGGTCTAGCTATAAGGTCGAAATAAAACCGCCTGAAACTTATAAGGTATGAAGCTTTGTTTTTTTGTATCGGACCATTTGCCGTAAACCGTGCAGAAACCAATCCCAGACTTACATTACCTCCGGTTTTCATGAGGTTTCCGTCGGCCATATTCACATCAAGCACTGACGAAAGCCTGCCCCCGTATTTTGAAGGAAATCCACCTTTAATAAGCGTTGAACTTTTAATGGCATCGGTGTTAAAGGCTGAAATAAATCCACCCAGGTGGTTAATGTTATAAAGTGGAACATCATCAAGCATAACCAGGTTCTGATCGGGTGAGCCACCTCGCACATGAAGCCCCGAAGTGCCTTCGTGCCCCTGCTGCACACCAGGTGTAAGCTGGTAAACCTTTATCAGGTCGGTTTCACCCCCCAACGCGGGAAGGGATTTAATTACCTGGGCAGTTAGCCGGTGCATGCCCGGCGACGAAGTTCTGCCTGCATTATTTCCCGATATTATTTCAACCGGCTTAAGCTCTACGCCGGCCTTTAACCGGATGTTCACCAAAGTATCTTTTATCAGATTGGTCAACAGCAAGGTGTCGCTGAGGTAACCAACATAAGTAATTACAAGCACCACGGGTTCACCTTGTGGCAAGCCCGTGGTTATGCTAAAAAAGCCATAACCATTGCTGCTTGTACCTCTGGCTGTATTGGCCTCATAAATACCGGCATACAATAACCTTTCACCACTTTTTGAATCCGAGACAAATCCGCTGATGGTTTGCCCCGTAACTCCTTTTTGCATCAGCATTATCATTATGAAACCCAGTAAAACGATGCTGCGGGAAACCGGATACCCATTCATTTTATTTGAAATCATAAACTACAGTATCGCGGGTGGAAATATAAAGCGAGAACAATCCGGCACCATTTTCAACGTTGCCATTTATAAAAACCGGCAAGGTCATTCCCGACCAGATGCCGCTTTGGTTATACATGAATTTATACAACGTTTTGTAGTAGTGGTAATGCTCGCGGGTAACGCTTCTAAGCTCCGAAACCACAATCACTTTTTGTAGGGATTCAGTAAAGAAGTAGAGGAAATAGTACATCGGTATGCTTAGCTGGGAGCCATTGAACATAGCATCGCTGAAAAGCATGGTTATGGGTTCGTACTGCATTATATCCTCACTTACCATGATGGGATCAAACGACCTGAAATAATGGTAACCAAAGCTGCTGGACGAATCATCCATAATTTGAGTGACAATAACACTAAATTCGTAATAATTGGTTTCGTCGGCAGGGTCGTCGAAACTCAATTGAACCCTCGAAAAATAAACATCATCAATAAGAAGGGCCGATGGTGTAATTTCAATGCTGTGGGCAATGATGCTTTTGGGTATTGCTGTTTGGGCAAAAGTGTGTTTGTTATCTGTACCTGTTACCCGAAGCGAAATCGTGTCGCCTGGTTGGGCTGATAAGCCTTCTGCAATAAATCTTTTTCCATTATACCTTAGCGGGGTTTGGATCCCGCTATGAACAACAAAAGCTTTGGCGGTAGAATCGCAGCCGCTATATCGGGTTGTGTCATAAATATGCCGTGTACGTGCAATATATACCTGAAGGGTATCATCATACGATTGGCTGGCAAAGGCAACGGTAGTTGTTTCCGCCTGGGGAATGTCCATATCAACCGGCTCTTCGCAGGCAGTTATCAGAAAGACAAATATTGGTAACAAAAACCGTGTTGTTTTTTGCATAAAAAGGAGAAAAAGCACCCCGCATGAAATAAGCGGGGTGCGGATTAACAATTTACTTAAAATGGTAGTTGAGTTTGTAAGTGGGTGCAAAATGATTTCCTTCAAACATAACATCTGGAGAGTATTTAACCATCAAATCCAGCGTCACTTTCTTTTTGTAGAGGTTAATGCCCATTCCGGCGGAGGTGTACCAGCCAATCCCATCTCGTTTTCCTGAATCTTTATCAGAGTGGTCTTTGTATTTTTCACATTTATAATGGAAAGCAGTTTCCAATAATAAACCAACATTTTCTCCGGAGATTAAATCATACTTGCCAAAAATGCCAAGATTACTGGTTTTATTTTCAACTTGAAAAAAATCATTGATACCTCCTATGAAAAAATACTGAGACCCAAGATGTAAACCTTTTGTAACCTCAACTCCGTAGCGCAGGCAAAAAACCTTATAATTATATCTCAAATATCCTATGTCAGATAATGAAAATAAATAAGGGTTCATTTGAACACCGACAAATTGCTTGATTGACTTACCTCCAGTAGAACTTGCCTCTTGAGAAAATAATTGATTACTAAATATAAGTAACCAGCTTAAAGTTAAGGATACTATTTTTTTTATCATGTTCTTTAATCAGGAAAAAGTTCATTATCATCAACAATTGCGTATTCACCCCATCTCTTTCCGATATGATCAATAAGGCAAGAGCTCATACTATTAACAACGGGATATGATGATGATAACATAGTAACCCTTGTTTCATCACCCGGAATTTTAAAAAATGGCGCAACGTTAATATAATACGGCCCCCGATTCCCATTGCTGGTTTTAACATAATATACCCCTGTCTGACTTGTTTGCCCAACCTCGTTTATTTTAGCCTTTACCCATACTCCAGACCAATGACGTTGCTGAGATGTTGTTCTCGATTCATATTTATGCTTTGTTGGATATGTAGAAGACGAAGCATACAAACGAGCAACAATCCTTCTGTCACTCCATTTAAAATACGCAGTTCTATAGCTGTAATGACTAGTTTTTGTAGCTATTAAGCTTTCTTTGTATTTTTTAATTATCTCTTCGTCTAACAAAGCAAGTGGAGTTTCAATTATAATAGAAAATTTTTGTGGATTAATAGTAGAAAAATCTATATCCTCAGTATTTCTAATAATGATTTCTCCAATTTGATAAACGCCTTGTTTATCTACAAAATAGCTAAACATTGAAGCCATTGGCATTTCCCAAAATACTGAATTGTCTTCGAGTATAACTTTTCTAAAACAATCAGGATTTTTTGTTCGGTATTCATCAAATTCAGCAGGGTCAGTCATTCTCATTCCTTTGTCGTAAACTTCAGAAAAAGATTCAAACCCTAACATCTTGTTAAATTGATCAATGATTTCCGGATTAGCTTCATTTTGCATAATCCAAATAAGATGTTCATTAAAGATTACAGAATCTTCAAATACCAAATAGCCGTTTTTTAACTGAATTCCGGTATTTATTGATTTTAATTGGATTCCGGTGTTTGTTGATTCGTTGTTGGCCGTTTCGCTGTCTTTTTTACAGCCAGTAATTGCTACTGTTAGCACTAATAGCGCAAAAAGAATGGTTTTCATTGTGTTCATAGTTTTCGTAATTTTGCGCTCGTTACCGGTTGGCAGGGGAGTGGTTGCTTATTGGCTTCCTATGGCAAAGGCAGCCAACTCCCCGTGGCCGGTAATAAGCCGGTTTAAATGATTGGTTTAGTTATTGATTTTTATTGTGTACACTCCCATACCCGGTTTTTAGGATATGCAGATTCGCTGGCTTTATAAAACCTCCTTTCTTATACTTAGCTCAGATTTTTAACCTGGGTTTTTCCGAAATGATTTTTTGAACTACTGTTTTAATTCTTGTTAAATAAAATGCGCAATACTTTTTTTGTAAATCCAATCTGTAATATCCTATCTTATCTATGCCTGCGCATTGTCCTACCTATGGTGACGGATTCCAATGCAAATCTATAACAAAACATTTCACTTATTACAGGGGGGGGGGGTAAATTTTTATCATTTTGTCTCAATTTATATTCATTCTAAATAATAATTATCCGATAAAAACTGGTACAAAAAATTTATATAATGCAACTTTGTGATTATCAGATCCAATTGAGTTGTATTCAGCAACCTTATGAAAGTAAGCCTCCTTTAAAAAAGAGCCAATTGTTACTCATAGGTGATCGTTTTGTGCCAATCTTTATCGGGATTCCAGAAAACTGAAGAAATGCATCTTACAAAAACTTACCAAATTTGACTATCCGGTTAATTAACAAAAAGAGGTGGGCCGTGGGGCATGAGCCCACGCAGAAAGATTCGCCTCGTTTGTACAAAACGATGCACTATACTTTAGTTGGTGAACTATCTTATGAACAATCATTAAGCCAGTCGAAGTGGTGAAATAAGAAAATTCTATTCGCGTAAATTAGCGAAATCAGCGGTCAACAAAACCACTGTAGATTTACGCTTATCCCTGGAAGTGACCAAAGTATTCATGCTATGTCAAAACCACTATAGCCGGTTACTTATCTAAATTGTGTCTAAATAAGCAAAATTTTGTTTACGCTCCGGGGAAAGGCCTACTTTTGCCGGCAAATGAAAAGAGCTGCATTACATAGAGCCGTTAAGCTGATAACCTTTCTAATGATTGGTTTAATGCTCATGCTGGTTGGTAACAGGGCTTTGTTCACACATACTCATCAACTTCAGGATGGAACATTTATTGAACATGCCCATCCTTTTGACAAGGCTGAAGATAGTGCTCCACTGAAATCTCACCATCATACTGAGTCCGGATTTCTGTTTTTTCAGCATCTGGGTTTGCTTTTCCTGGGGTTACCATTGGTATTGATTGCAACTCCTTTCATTAGAAATAACAGGATTGCCACTTATTCTGTATCCAGGCCCGCCCTCATTCTGCTTTACGCGGACAATGGCAGGGCTCCGCCATTTGTTTGAAATTTCATCAGCCGGACACATCAATCAAAGTGATTTCACATTTCGGCAGCCTTCCTCTCCGCAGTTTAGCTTCGGACAAACAATAGAATTATCTTAATAATTTACTGAATGAGAAAAAATATTTTCCTGCTGACGGTCATATTTCTGTCGGCCATTGCCTCAGGCTATGCTCAAAAAAAGTCAAAAACCGACGCGAATCTGGTAGGACATGTAACCAGCAACGGCATACACATCCCTTTTGCCAACGTAAGCATAAAGGGGACTACAATAGGAACTACCACAGATGAATCAGGGCATTACCAACTCATCCACCTGCCACCGGGCACACACACCATCATAGCCCAATCCATGGGATATAGACCTAAGGAAGAGGTGATTACCATGGTGGCCGGTGAAACCAAAGAGTTAAAGTTTGATCTGGAACCGGATGTGCTTGGACTGGAGGAAGTGGTGATTACCGGAGACCGGAACGAGACCAACCGGGTGGAATCCTCTATCATTGTAACCACCATTACCCCTAAGCTATTCGCCTCAACCCAATCAGTTACCCTGAGCGAGGGATTGAACTTTTGCCCCGGCCTTCGTATTGAGAATGATTGTCAGAATTGTGGCTTCAATCAGGTGAGGATGAACGGCATGGAAGGGCCATATTCACAGATACTGATCAACAGCCGGCCCATATTCAGTGGGTTGGCCGGCGTTTATGGATTGGAGCTGATCCCGGCAGCCATGATCGAAAGGGTAGAAGTTATCCGCGGAGGCGGCTCGGCATTGTATGGAAGCAATGCCATCGCCGGCACCATCAATCTCATTCTGAAAGATCCCATTAACAACGCCTACGAATTTGGAATAAATTCAGGATTCACCGGCATTGGAATGAAAAATTCAGGTACGGTGGCCAATGATTTTTCCGTACACCTTAATGCTTCCCTCACTTCAGCAGATAACAAAACAGGTATGACCATTTATGGATTTAACCGCAACCGGGAGCCATTTGATGCCAATAATGATGATTTTTCTGAAATATCTACCCTTAAAAATTTAACATTAGGTGGAAGGGTCTTTCATCGCTTTGGGTATCGAAACAAGCTTATTGCCGATTTCTTTGCCATCAATGAAGACCGCAGGGGTGGCGACCGCTTTGATTATCCTGCCCACGAAGCAAACATTGCCGAGCAGGTAAAACATGACCTGAGCACTGCGGCCTTAACCTACGAGCAATTTTTCAGGGAGCATGAGCTCTTTTCCATTTATGCATCCACTCAAAAGGTAAAAAGAGACTCCTACTATGGAGCGCACCAATCGTTAAAGGATTATGGCCACACCACTGACCTTTCTTATACTATTGGCGCACAATACAATGCGAAATTCGGGAAATCGGCTTTGGTGGGTGGTCTCGAAAACATTGGATCAGGGTTAAAAGATACCAAACTGGGTTATGCTGATACAGAAAATGCACTCATTATCAACGACAGCCTGATTTCTATTCCACACACAGATAATGTGACTATTGCCGATCAAAACAGCAATACCACCGGCGTATTTGCTCAATACGAATACAACTGGGTACGACTCAAGGTGTCTGTAGGCGCCCGCTTCGATCATTATGTTATTGAGGATAAGACGCAGTCGGAGGCTACACAATCTGGCAATGTTTTGAGTCCACGACTTACAGTAAAATATGACCTTAAACCGTGGTTGCAGTCGAGAATAAGCTATTCCCAGGGCTACAGGGCACCTCAGATTTTTGATGAAGACCTTCACATTGAAACATCCGGTTCACGCCGGGTGGTCCATAAAAACAGTCCTGACTTAACACGTGAAAACAGCAATAGCTATATGGCTTCACTGGACTTTAACAAGAAGTTGGGTAGTATTTATTTCGCACTGCTTATTGAAGGTTTTTTAACCCGTTTAGATAACCCCTTCGCCAATGAATATGGTGTACCCGATGAGAACGGCACCGTAGTTTATACTCGCATAAATGCTGAAGAAGGAGCTTCGGTAAGAGGAATTAATATAGAGATGAATGTAATCCCCGGGAATGAGGTTACAATAAAAGCTGGTTTTACGCTGCAATCCAGTCAGTATGATGGCGTTCAGCAGTTTAATGAAAAACAATTTTTAAGAACCCCTGATCAATATGGCTACGTCTCTATGGATTGGGACTATTCAAAAAAACTTGGGCTTTCGGCATCGGGAACTTACACCGGAAGCATGCTCGTTCCCTATTTTGGGTTAGAAAGCCCCGATCCCGGCATGGGAATACTTAAAAAATCGGATCCCTTCTTAGACCTTGGATTTAAGGTACGTTATACCATCAAACTGAATGGAGCCAGTTTACAATGTTTTGCCGGTATAAAGAACATCTTCAATGCCTATCAGGATGATTTTGACCGGGGCATTAACCGTGATCCGGGATATATTTATGGACCCACCAATCCGCGTACCTTCTATGCCGGGTTTAAACTCGGTAACTTTTTGCGGTAATTAGTTGCAAAAATTAAGCTTTAGCTCAACGTCAAGCTAAAAAAAGCCTTGCTGAGTGTTTTCGTTCTGGGCTAACATATCCAATTCAACCTATATCACCAGTCATATTAAGCAAACGGGGATACTTTAACCTAAAATTTCCGTAACTTTGCACTATGATTTTAGTTACAGGTGCTACCGGCCTTTTGGGTTCTTATTTACTATTGGAATTGTTGCAACAGGACGAGCCTATGCGGGCAATTATATATAATCCTGAAAGTAAACACAAAGTTTACCGGATGTTTAAATCCACAGGTGCCAACTTAAGGTTGCTCGAAAAGGTGGAATGGGTACAGGGAGATATTCTTGATTATTTCTCCTTGCTGGATGCAATGAAGGGCGTAGAAAAAGTATATCATTGTGCTGGATATGTATCCTTTAGTCCTTTTGATAAGGAAAAACTGGAAAAGATAAACATAGAAGGCACCGCCAATGTAGTAAACGCCGCCCTTGAATCAGGTGTGCGAAAGCTCGCTTACAGCAGTTCTGTGGCTGCTCTGGGGCGCACCGAGGATACTCTGGTTATCGATGAAAACTCTCAGTTTAAGACTTCTAAACTGAATTCTCATTATGCGTTAAGTAAATTTGCGGCAGAATGGGAAGTCTGGCGCGGTTCAGCAGAAGGATTGGAAGTAGTTATTGTTAATCCATCCATAATTTTTGGTTATGGTGACCCTTCCAGTGGAAGCACAAAGATGTTTGGCACCCTCCATAAGCACCATCACTTTTATGGAAAGGGTTCCACGGGTTTTGTAGGAGCTGGTGATGTAGCCAGGATCATGGTGATATTGATGGAAAGCGATATCATAAATGAACGCTTTCTTGTGTCAGCCGGCGATTTTTCTTACCAACAGGTTTTTTCGTGGATTGCCCAGGGATTTGGGAAAACAGCTCCACGTTTTGCTATTCCCAATTGGGTGCTTGGGGCAGTGTGGCGTTTGGAGTGGATATTAGCCAGGATTAATCCCCGTCATCAGCCAATGATTACCCGTGAAACAGCCAGGACTTCTCTCAACAATCTTAGCTTTAGTTCAAAGAAATTGCTTACTGCCATTGATTTTGAATACACTCCATTGCCTGAGGTAATTACAAAAGTGTGCCAGGCCATGCTTCCGGAACTGGAAAATAAAAATTGAAATTAATTGGCGGCCAGAGTCTTAAAGTGCTGGTAGCTCTCCATTACATCAGCTACGAACCGCTGGGTTTCGGTTCCTTTCACCCTTCCGTATTTTACAACGGGATCATTATAGAATTCCGGTTCTGATTTTGCGAGCAGGTAATATTCAACATTTCCTTCCCAAACGGCAGGATTTTTATCATATTTCTCTGCCAGGTTCAGGGCATCATAAATATGCGCCAATCCAATGTTATAAGCTGCAAGAATAAATTTTATCCTTTCTTCGTCGTTGGGAACCCTAGATTTAAGCTGACGGTCGAGTGTTTTTATTAATCTGGCTCCTGCGGCAATTTGTTCAGCAGGCGTAGATTCGGGGCTTGCTCCGAAACGTGAAGCAGTGGCCGGCATAAGCTGCATTAAACCGAAGGCTCCTACGCGGGAAATGGCATTGGGATTAAATTTAGACTCCCTGTAAATAAGGGCTGCCATCAAACGCCAGTCCCAGTTGATGCTTTTACTCGTTTTGCGAATAATGTCATCGTAAACCGATATATCGTTTCGGCTCAATGGCTTACCCATTGCCAAACGTGCCCAGCGGGGATGCTGATAATATTTTGAAATAGTGTATTTAAAGCTTCGGTGCTCACTGCTGCTGCTTATCCAATCATTTACCACATCCAGGAATTGATCGGCATCTTTACGCACTACCCAGCCTGAACCCATTTCGGGAGTAACCGTCAGGCCAATTTCAATGTTGGGATAAATGTTGGCAAGAGCTTTGGCATGATGCTCCCAGGCAATGGTATAATCAATTTTACCTGCGGCCACCTGTGTCACCAGATCGGGAGAAGTAACATTATTTATTCCCTTAATATCCAGGTTATTGTGAGTATCATGAAGCAGGGTGGTCAGATCAAACTGCTTGTATTTCCCATTGGGCAGATACAGGGTTTTACCACTCATCTGCGCAAGCTCACTCACGGTGTCTGGCGTAACCTCTTTGCCTGATTTCTTCCGTTGAACCAACACTTGCCTGGTAGTGAATAATGGCAATGAAAAAGTTAGCGGATCTCTACTCCCGCTTACCTTTGGTATCTCCATGGCAAGCATATCCACCCGGCGGTGTTTCAGGGCCTGAATGGCTCTGTGTGGATCGGGTTCAACATCAATAATCAGCTTTACACCCAGCTCATCGGCAAATTTCTTCACCATTTCATACTGAAAACCACTGGGCTTTCCATTCAACAGAAAATAGTTAAAAGGATTATCATCTGTCAGCACTATCAACGATCCGCGTTCAAGAATGCTGTTGAGAACACCCCCGCGGTCTTCGTGTAAGCTAAGACTACTTCCCGTGGAAATAGTACATGATTCGGGTAAAGCTAATATGAAAATTGCAATGAATGCAACAAGTAATTTCGATAGAAAGTTAAATTTCATTATTAATGGTTAGGTGAAACATTATTGTGTCATGGGTATTCAGTGATAAAAAAGATGACACAATTCACAGTATCCTGACTCATTATTATGGACGGGTCGCACGTTTACAAATACCGTGCCACCAGACTGATTTATGGTATATTAGCGCTCTGCAGTGGCGCGTCAGGTGGTTTTTCGGTATTTCTTGATTGCAAGTGACAATATTACTGCTGCATAAAGCACCAATACTCCAAGCGGTTGAAGTATATGTTTCAGTCCTGCACCTTTAAGCATGACCAACCGCATTATTTCGATGAAATGGGCGATGGGATTAAGAAAAGTAAGCACTTTCGCCCACTGTGGCATACTTTCAATGGGCGTAAACAATCCACTAAGTAAAATAAAGATAACGAGAATGAACCATGAGATAAACATAGATTGCTGCTGGGTGTTGACCAGGGTGGAAATTAACAGGCCCAGGCCGGTAACTACCAAGAGAAATACAGCAGCAACCATAAAAATAAGCGGAATGTTCCCCAAAATGGGGATATTGAAAAACAAACGTGCCAAAACCAGACCGAAGGCCAGTTCCAACAGGCCAATAATCCAAAAGGGAATTAATTTGCCGGCTATAAACTGGGTTTTTCTCAATGGAGTAACATTGATCTGCTCAATGGTGCCTATCTCTTTTTCCCGCACTACATTCATCCCAGAAAGAAACATGCCAATAAGAGTTACCAACAATACCAGTATGCCCGGAACCATGAAAGTTTTATAATTCAGATCCGGATTGAACCAATAGGAATATTCCAGATTCACTTGTGCAGGTGTGCCCCGGGTCATGAAATGAGCCTCAATGTTATTGCGGTTAAAATGCTGAATGATGGACAAAGTGTAGGCATTCATCAATGCTGCTGCACTACTGTTAATGGCATCATTAATTACCTGAACCCTGACGGGCCGCCCTTGATTCAGTGCTTTTTCAAAACCCGGCAAAATAACAATCATCTGATGCACTTTCCCCTTCCGTAGTTCATCCATTCCCTTACTTATACTTCTTTCCTGATATTTAACATTGTAAAATGGTGAATGTATAAAATGACCGGTGAATTCACGAGAAATCATCGTATTGTCAATATCACAGATGAAAAGGTCTATATGCTTTATCTCATACGTTACAGCATAGGCAAGAATAAGCAATTGAGCCAGGGGCATGACAAAAATAATAGGTAGCATCATGCGATTGCGAAACACCTGCAAAAACTCTTTCCTCACTATGTAGAAAACCTTTCTCATGATGTGGCTAACTTTTAAGCTAATCTTACCTTAAATTTCATAATGCTGGCTCCTATAAATATACCGGTCATGCCTATCAGAATAAGCGTTTCCTGCCAAAAATAAAACAGCCCGGTGCCCTTAAGCATTATAGATTTGATGATGACGATAAACCAGCGTGGTGGCATCAATACGCTTAACCATTGCAGTACCTCCGGCATATTTTCGATGGGAAAGATAAAGCCGGAGAGTAGAATTGTTGGCAACATAAGGGCAAACATGGAAAGCATCATCGCCGTTTGCTGGTTATTGCTTACCGTAGAAATAAAAATGCCCAGGGAGAGTGCAAGAATGATAAAAAGTATGGTTTCAACCAACAATAATATCAGGTTACCCTGCATGGGAACATTAAAAACAAAATAACTCATTATCAATATAATAACTGCATTGATAAAGGAGAGCAGCACATAAGGCAATACCTTTCCAATAATAATCTGGTATGGCTTAAGCGGTGAAACCAGCAATACTTCCATGGTTCCGGTTTCTTTTTCACGGGCTATGGAAATAGAGGTCATCATGGCCGAAACAAGCATGAGTAAAATGGTGATGATGCCTGGTACGAACATAAAAACACTTTTGAGGGAAGGATTATACAGCATGCGCGATTCAGGTAACACCAATGGGAGGGCAGGGGTATTGGGATTTAGCGAAGTAGTATAGTCATTGATGATTCCGCCGGCATAATTCACCAACAGGCGCGCAGTATTCGGATCGGAAGCATCGGTAATCAGTTGTACAGAAGGTTGCTCGCCTCTTTGCAGCTTCTTTCCAAAGCCTGACTCAAAAACAACCACCATTTTAATTTTCCCATACCTGAACTGCTCCTCGATGTCTTCCGGAGAGTTACTCATTTCTGCCTCTCTGAAATAGCCCGAAGCAAAAAGTTTGTCCTGTATAGCCAGCGTAACCTGATCGTGCGATGGATCAACCACTGAAATCCACGCATCCTTAATATCGGTGGTTATGGCAAAGCCAAAAAGCAATACCTGAACCACCGGCATACCAAACAATATTACCATGGTACGTATGTCCCTGAAAATGTGCAGAAATTCCTTGATCACAAATCGTTTCATAGCTGAATGTTTCTGGCCGGTTTGCGGGCAAGTTTCAGAAAAACATCATTGATAGAAGATACATCATGTTGCTTCTTCAGTTCAGCAGGCGTATCCAGGGCCTCAATCCGGCCATCCACCATAATGGAAATGCGGTCACAGTATTCAGCCTCATCCATATAATGAGTGGTTACAAATACGGTAATGCCCCTGGCTGCCGTTTCGTATATCATTTCCCAGAATTGACGGCGGGTAATGGGATCAACGCCACCGGTAGGCTCATCCAAAAACGCAATTTCGGGTTCATGCATAATGGCGACTGAGAAGGCAACTTTTTGCCGGATGCCGGGTGGTAGCGTCCTGATCAGCCTTTTGCGCATAGCTTCAAGCTGCAAGCGGCTGAGCATATTTTCCAGCTTTTCTTTGATCTGCATTCGGTTTAAACCGTAAATGCCACCATAAAACTGAAAATTTTCTGATACCGTAAGGTCCTCATACAAAGAAAACCGCTGGCTCATATAACCTATGTGAGCTTTGATCTTCTCTGTCTGAGTATAAACGTCAAATCCGGCCACCTTGACGTTACCCGAGGTTGGTTTTGACAGGCCGCATAATATTCGCATGGCTGTAGTCTTGCCTGCTCCATTGGCACCAAGGAAGCCAAAAATCTCTCCCCCCCCGACCTCAAAGTTAAGGTGGTCATTTGCCACAAAACTCCCGAACTTTTTTACAAGGTCTTCTACCACTATCACCTTCCACTTATTTCCGTCCGGTTTATTCATGGCTCTGAAGTTTGTTGCATCAATTCAATAAAACAATCCTCAATTCCCGGTTCTATCGCTTCAAGCATAGTGTAATGGATGTTACCTGATTGAAGTTTCTGTGCAACAGCCGCCGGAGTTTTTATTTCTGATGAGGTGCTCAAATGTATATACGCTCCAAACATTTCAGCCCGGTGTATGCCGGACATTTGCCGGAGTTGATGTAAAGCCGTGAGTGTATTGTCAGGTTTTAATCTGAACAGATTTTTTGAAAAACCGGAAATAATTTCTACCGGACTGCCTGTAGCCATTATTATCCCATGCTGCATCAGTGCAATGCGGTCGCACAGGCGGGCTTCATCCATATAAGGGGTGGACACCAGAATGGTGATGCCTTCTTTTTTCAACAAGAGCAACATTTCCCAGAACTCCTGCCGGGAAACTGCATCCACACCGGTGGTGGGTTCATCCAGAATAAGTACCCTGGGCTTATGAATAAGGGCACATGAAAGGGCAAGCTTCTGTTTCATTCCGCCGGATAAATCACCCGCACGCCGGCTTTCAAAGGGTTGCAATTGCCCGTAAATCTGATCTACCAGATAAAGGTTTTCTTTTACCTTCACCTTAAAAATGCCCGCAAAAAAGTCCAGGTTTTCACGCACAGTTAAATCAGTGTATAGCGAAAACTTTTGCGGCATATAGCCAAGTATCAAGCGTAACTGTCGGTATTGTTTTACCACATCCAGACCGGCAACATTTGCCACACCTGAATCAGGCAACAGCAGGGTAGTAAGTATTCTGAACAGACTGGTTTTACCGGCACCATCTGGCCCAATAAAGCCAAATATTTCACCCCTGTTTATTTCAAAGTAAAGGCCGTTTAATGCCTGATGCTCTCCATAGCTTTTGGTAAGCTGCTGTCCATATACTTCAGTATTGTTCACTTGTTATTTTCGTTGAGATGCTTCCCTGGTCCATACAGCGGTTTTGCCCAGCCCCATCCATGCTTTACCTATGTATCCACGAAGGTTTAGTTTATTTCCATCCACCTTCATGTAACTATTGTAGGTTTTACCGGTGGTTGGATTATAAATGGAACCGCCGCTCCATTCATCTTCTGAAGCATCATAGGTAAAATCATTTAAAATACGCAGACCAATAAGTTTACGGCTTTTCAGCTTGTCATCAGGATTATGTTTATCGAGCTTTTCTCTGCCATTGGTTTCCAGTGGGTTTTGTAACCAGACAATCTCGCCATAATACTTCCCATTGGTCCCTTTAGAGATTTTTACCTGGGAATTTGGCTTGCCGGTTTCCTCGCTCAGAGTTAGCCAATAGCCGAGAACCTTGTCGGCTTTTGCCTGAGCTTTCAGTGTAGAGGGAAGTAAAGAAGCAATAAATAGCAGACCAATTAAAATGGTGTTTTTCATAGGTTTTGGTTTTAGATGAAATTCTTCCCGAAGATAGTTATTTTTTAAAAACTACTTCAGCGGGCATGGCAATTTTAAGGCTGCCATCGTTTGGAACACTTAACTTAACAGCGTAAACAAGGTTCACCCTTTCTTCGCGGGTTTGAATTATTTTAGGTGTAAATTCAGCCGAAGGCGAAATCCAGGTAATGCTTCCGTGCAGTTTTCTTAGTCCATCCGGAGTGTCAATGAGAACGGTAGCTGTATCGCCTGTTTTAATTGCCGAAAGCTCATCTCCACTAATGTACACCCGTAAATCCATGTTGCGCAGATCAGCAATTTTATACAAGGGCTTGCCAAAACCGGTTATTTCGCCTCTTTCTGCATAACGATTGAGTACCGTTCCTTTTACCGGATTAATCAGGTAACTCCGTTGAATAGATTCATTGAGCTGATCAATCTGAGCATCAATTACTTTTATTTCGTCAGTCAGACCTGACAACTGGCTGCGGCTGGCTTCTATTTGCCGGTCGAGTACCCGAAGATTTCCGTTCAGATCGTCGAGTTGCCTGGGTGTAGCAGCGTTTGCTTTTAGCAGGTTTTCAGTACGGGTCTTTTCAATCTGGAGGTTGCGCTTTTGCTCATTATAAATAGCTGACTGAGCATTAATTGTGGTTGATTTCCCTGATATAGCCGAGCGTTGGGCCTTAAGCTGATTGCGTTTCAGGTGAAGATCAGTGGTATCAATCAGGCCAACGGTATCCCCGGCTTCCAGAGTTTCGCCTTCCTTAAGCGTTAGCCAGAGAATACGTCCATTGGCTTCAGCCGAAATGGTGGTTTCCACAGCTTCAAAATTTCCATAGGCATCGGCTTCCGGTTCGCTTTTACCGCAGGAAACCAGCACCAGAATAAAGCTCAATATGCAAAAAGGATGAAGTATTTTCATGTTCAGGTAGCTTTTAAATTCTTCGCTTTACTTAACGAAACCCATAGTAGTTAAATAATTAACGCGGGCAAGTTGCAGTTGAATACGGTGTAACTGCAGGTTTAGTTGTGCCCGGGTATGTGCATTTTGTTCTGTCAGGTAATCTGATGATGTAATCAAACCCTGATCAAGCTGGGCTGCAGCCGACTCCGCCACCGATTTTCTCAGGCTTACAATACGATGATCGGCGGCAATCAGGGTTTCCAGTTTCAATACCTCCTGTTTAATGTTGCTCAGCAAAATGCGCAGGTTCTGTTCATAAGTTTCTTTCTGCGTTTCAACAATTTGACTCTGAAGCCTAAAAATGTCACGCTGCTTTTGGTGTTGGTTCCAGTCCCATAGTGCCCACGAAAAGCGGGCACCCACCATGGCATAAGTGTTAAATTCGGTAGAAAGCATATTTAATCCGGGTTTGCCATAACCGGCCAGTCCAAAAGCGGAGAATCTGGGCATTAAATCAATTTTGCTCAATTTCTCCTTTAGGCTGAGTTGCTGTTGCTGCAGGTTAAACAATTTATATTCCGGTCTCAGCCGGGTATTGATGATCGGAAGATCATCGTAAACCGGTTCTGATAAAATTAAATCTGTCCCCAGGTCCAGACCGGTGAGTTCGCCCAACTGATAAATGGCTGCTGCCCGGTTATGCACCAACTCAGCCAATGACTGCTCCGTTTTAATCAGTTCGGCATCTAAAACTGCTCCATTGGCCGGAAGCACTGCTCCATTTTCAATACCTGCCCTTACCCGGGCCAGACGGGCGCCAATTTCTTCCATGGCAATCTTCAGCAATTTTTCCGTTTCGTTGGCCAACAGTATGTTGAAATATACCTCATTTACCCTTGATCGTAATTTATGCTGCTCTACCTCCACTGCTCCAAGGTTGAGCAACAACAATACACTTTCCACCTCTTTCTGCCGTTTGATGGCGCCTCCATCCCAAATCAACTGATTGACTTCCACGTTAATCTTGTAACTGTCCTTATCCATGGTTGGTATGTCCAGGTTGGGCAGATGAATGGGTAATTCGGTAACTTCACTTTGCCAGGAAGCCTGCCCGTTCATACTTAAACTGGGAAGATGCTGGTTATTAATGGATTCCACCTGTAACCCATGCATTTGCCGGTATAGTTCCGTTTGCCGGGAAACAGACTGATTGGTTATGGCCAGTTGCTGGCAGGAATCCAGCGTAAGGTGGATGGCCGGCTGCGCAGTGAGCAGCAGGCTGTGAAGCAACATTATTCCGAAAGCAATGAACCGTGTTTTCATGGAAGAATGGATTGTAAGATGAGCCGTGGTATTTCCTGTTTTCGCTCAGCAATAAATGCATTGAATTTTCCGTGATCAAATCCGGTTAAACCCATAAGGACCGGGCGCGCCAGAAAGGGGAACATGCACAAAGAAACCAGATTGATCATAAAGTGGTCGGGTTCAACCGGTTTGATGTGCTTCAGTTCGATTTCGCGGCGAATCTGACCAACAAGGAGGTTAAAATCCACACCCATTCCCTTAATGTTATCGAGCAGGCGCTCGGGATGTAAGCTCAGCTCGTGAAGCACAAACCCGGGAACATCAGGATTAGCCAGTAGGCTGTCTAAATATTTTTCAACAAAACCATAGATTTTTTCTGAAAAGTTCAGGTCAGAAAGCAAAACCTGTACCGCGCCCGGAATAATCAGCTGCATGACCTCCTTAAAAATAGCATCAAACAATTTTTCCTTGCTTCTGAAATAATAGTGAAGCAGCGCCTTGTTGATGCCTGCCTCATCGGCAATCTGTTGCATGCGGGCACCATCAAATCCACGCAGTGTAAACACCTTACGGGCTGCCCGGAGTATAACTTGTTCGGTACTTTTATCCAACTCAGACATATTCTACCAGCACTTTAATTATCCGGTTAAACCGGATGGGCAAATGTAGGTAAAAAATTAATCAGAAAGCTGAATTAATATTTGAATTACTGAAGTCAGAATTACCTTATCACCTTTGAACTCCCCACGGTTTTATCTTTGTAATTCACGCAGCGGCAGGTACATGCATGGTTTCCAGTGGGTGGCTTCAAATTACCGGCCCTCAGCGGAAATACAATCGACATTGAAACTTGTAATGCAGTACCTTGCCGTTACTGTTCAATAAATTCAAACGAAAGGAGTATGGCCTGCACCTGTTTAAGCAGATCATGCTTGCGTTCACCGGGAGCAAACACATAGCCATCAAGCGTTATGACGCGGTTATTTTTAGTATCTACGAGCGTGTAGCTGATAAAAGGTCCACCCATAAAATCCTTTTTTACTTCCCACAAGCCTCTGATTTCAGTAGCCAGATTTTTTTTCAGTCGGAGGGTACGACTCACCGGTTCCATATATTCATCGGCAATAACCATAAAGGAGCTGTCGCTGGGGCCGGGAACATACAGTTCGGTAAACTGATTGCGTACTGAAATTATTTTCAGTGGGTTATACGCATTGGTATCGGTATATGGATAACTATAAATAAGTATGCCCTGGCTTAGCTTATTGGCTTCACGCCGGAACCATAAAAAGTTATCCTTTTCCTTTGCGAGAAAATAATCAGCGGGAATGTTCATGCTAAGGTTGAAATTTTCTTTCAATGCTTCGGCAGCCTTTAAATTAAGAGATTTCTTATATATCTGCTGCAAACGCTCAATTTCGGCATTGTCATAAAGGTTAAGAAAATCATTTTTCCGCTCCTCAAAGGCGCTTTTAAGATCGCTTAATGACTTTGCTGAAATTTTGGCAACGCTTTGGGGTGCGGCCCAGACATCGCGGCGCATTTCTACCAGAGGTTGTTTCATAGCACTATCAATGGTCAGGATAAGTACATTCCGGTGTATTTTGAGCACCCGGCCAAATTCATCTTCTTTTACATTCACCAGCCGGTAAAGAGGCTCAGGCTGAGGCAATGCAGGCACCGGCCCATTGAAAAATGAACGCACACTATCGCCCAAAGAACTTTTCCACAAATTGTTCTCGGCCACCACCAGTAATTCGGAAGGACTGCCCGTAGAAGAAGCTTTTACCGGTTTGTCATCTTTACAAGAAGAAACAATAAACAAAAGCAGAACCGGAATTAACCAGCTCCAGAAGCGGGTGGCACGATAAATTTTCATACTTATTTTTTTTATTAAGGACATACCTGCGGATTGAAGAACAACATTTTACCGGGTCTTACGAATTCTGAGCTACTTTGATGCGTTGTCCCGGTTTAATTTCTTTTTCATTTTTAATATTATTGAGCCTCATTATTTCTTCAACACTTATCCCATTGTGTTGCTGGGCAATTTTCCATAAAGTATCCCCTTGTTTCACAGTATAGAAAATGAAATCCAGATCCTTCCCTTTGGCGGAGTTTGATTCACTGGCAACTGCTTCATTGGCTGGAATTGTGGTTTGAATTTTTCCCACAATCAGTTTATCACCCGGATGAATCGTGTTACTCTTCAACTTGTTGTATGTTTTGAGTTCAGTCACCGATAGTCCGTATTTGTTTGCGATACGTCCCAATGACTCTCCATTTTTAACTTTATGATAACGATTTTCTATTTTAACGGAGGTTTTCTGAACAGGACTTTCCATTATGACAGAGTCACTTTTATGTTCATTATGCGCCAGAGTTTCTCCCTCTGGGGCTTGAACGTTTTTCGCAACAGGAGCAACCTGTGGGGTAGGCTTTTTAGCTGCAAGATTAACCTCCATCACACTTTCGGGTCGCACAATGAGACGCTGCCCAATCTGGATATTGGTGCTTTTCAAGCGGTTCCATCGCTTCAGATCATTTACTGTACACCGGTATTTCTGAGCGATTCTGCCCAGACTTTCGCCTTTTTTAACTTTATGGTATTCGGCCTGGGTTACCGTTTTCATCATGGCAAGAACCTGTTCTTTTTCAACTTCGGCCTGGGTGCGGAAAGCATATAAAGCGGCCTCATTGTTAACGAACCCGGGAATATTTTTCTTCTGCAACCTCAAAGTATAAGCATTGTCTGGTGTAGCGGGAATGATGCCACTTTTGAATGAAGGGTTTAAAAACTGCAGTTCTTCCATAGAAACATTCAGTAATTCTGAAATCTGGTAAAAAGTAAGCACGTCCCTGATAATCACGGTATCAATTTCGTAATGATGATAAAGTGGATTAACGGGTTTTAAGTTGTGCTCAGCGGCATAAGCCATCACGTAATTTACGGCAATAAATGCAGGTACATAGCCACGGGTTTCGTTAGGCAAAAACGGCCGGATTTGCCAAAAGTCCATTTTCCCGCCCGAGCGACGTATGGCTTTATTCACATTACCCGCACCTGAATTGTACGCGGCCAGCACCAGCAACCAGTCATTATACATTTTATATAAATCGTTCATATGCTGGCAGGCAGCAACCGTGGATTTTATTGGATCCCGGCGGTCATCCACCATGGAGGAAACATTCAGATTATAGGCTTTTCCGGTACCATACATAAACTGCCACAGTCCGGTGGCACCCATGGGTGATCGCGCAGAAGCATTGAGCGCTGATTCTACGATAGCCAGATATTTTAATTCCAGCGGCATGTTGAAACGATCCAGTTGCTCTTCAAAAAGCGGAAAATAAATCTGAGCCAATCCCATAACCCTGGCCATAAGCCCACGCTTTTTAACTGCGTACAACTCAATATAATCCTTTACATACTGATTGTAAGTCAGGGAGATTGGAGTGTTGGCATCCAGTTTCTTAAGCCGGTTATAGTACACTGAATCAGCATATACTGGCACAAAACCCGGAGTAAAGCCAAAAACATCCCGGAGCTGTTCGTCATTTGGACATTCGAAGCCTTCAAAATATTTAAGATTGGCCAGGCTGTCAAGCGCAGCCACAATAAAATCATCCTTTATAAATTCATAACCCTGCCGGGCGGTATCTGGTTCAATGGCATTTTTTTGCTGGGCAAAGAGACCAGTAAAGCAGCATCCGAAAATGCTGAGAAAAGTAAGAATGCGCAACTTTTTTTTCATGAATATGTAATGTATTAAACCCATCAAATGCTCAGGCGATACTCGAAGGTATACTAAATAAAGCTGAACGGTCTGTTTGTGGTTTGGCCATTTGCCTGATAAATGCTGTATGTGATTTGGTTTTCACGACGTTTCCCTGCCGTCGAAACGCAAAAATAACCATATTAAGATGAATATTAGTCAATTTTAACATTTTTTTATTTCCATAATCCCCTGGGTAAATTGAACCACACATGAAACCAGCATACGGCAGGGTTGGTTTTGCATTATTCCCGGATGCCAGGTACCCCCCTCCCCTATCCATGCGATAGCAGTCTGGTCGTGAAACGGACTCAATCCCCGGAGCACCCTTATTTCGCTTACACTGCCATCGGTTTCAACAATAAAACTCAGGCGAACCTGTCCATTAAGATTGGCCAGCTTTAACAAGGAAGATTCGTTCAGTGTTTCGTAACCTGTTTCACTTACTGCGCCAATATATTCCGGCATTATCTCGGCAACTACCCTCAATTGCTGCTCTGCTTCAGAATAATCAATGCTCTCCGGTTTACGCATTCCGGCATACGAAACAATCTGAGGCGGATCGGGTGGGAGCATAATAATATCCTGCAATAGGAAATCGGCAGCAGTAAGCACCGGTTTCGCATCTTCCGGATAGGCCAGGGGGTCAATTCTCTGGCTATTTGAAGCCAATTGTTGCCGGGTAAACTGATTTACCTGTTGGGTAGCAATCAGCCAGGCTGTTCCTATTGCCAGTAAGATCAATACAGATGCGGCCAGTTTAATCATGACTGGTGTCAGCTTGATCCTGAACCGGTTAAATATCTCAGCATTATTCTTTGGCCGCGTTCTTTCATTCAACCGAGTGTGAATCAGTTGGAGCCTTAGCTTTTTGCAGGCCTCATCAAAATGTACTTCTCCGGCCAGTTTTAATCCCTCGACCGCTGCTGCACACAAAGGACATACCTTTACATGCGCGGCAAGTTCCTGCTGCACCTCATCTACCTGAAGGCCCGAATCCATTGCTTTCAGTCCTTCGTAAGTGAGGCAGCCATCCGGGCTAAAATATCTTGGATAGCTATGAGGAATCATGGTTCAAGGTGTTTAAATTTGGTTTCAAGCAATAGTTTGAGTTTTCTTTTTCCATTTTGCAGGTGGCTTTTTACTTGTTTGATACTAAAATCAGTTTTCAGTGAAATTTCTTCATAAGTATGATTGTCAAAGTAAAAGTAGCTCAGACATTGTTGCTGTCCCGGAGTAAGTGCATTGAGCATTCCCGGTAAGGCCGATAAAAGTTCTTCCTGCTCAATATCATGATGCTGAAAAGCATTATTTTCCATAAAAGCAGTTGAAATATATTCCTCTTTTAAGGAAACCATCGTCATTTTTTTCTGTTGCCTGAGCTGTTGAAGACAATGATTGCGGCTAACAATGTAAAGCCACGATTTGAATGACTTGATTTCATGATGATGAAGCTTTTCGTACAGGCTTTCAAAAATTTCCATGGTTGCATCACAGGCCTCTTCATTGTTATGCAGGTATTTATAACAAACCCCCAGTACCAAATGAACATAGCGCCGGTAAAGCTCACCTACATAAATTTTATTCCCGCTTTTTCTGAATCTCTCTCTCAACAGCCTGTCACTCAGGTGCTCGGGATATTTATCAGGAGGCGTAACAGGATTCATAGATGAATAATTATTGAAACAAAAATAGTGTTTCTCTTGAACGGAGAAGGATTGAACTTAGGTTAAGATGAAAAAATTGAGCGGATTTCATAATATAAATTCGATTTATTGAATTTTCTGGAAGATTAACTATGGAATTATCACAATAATGCATCTCATAAGTAAGAAGTCACACTTTAAAACCAACAGTCATGGAACTCAAAAAAAATCCCAAAGCCGACCTTGAAAAACGCCGGACAATGATGTTTCAAATCGGACTCATTGTATCCTTAGGTCTCATCCTTATGGCCTTCGAATGGAAAACACCAGATTATGGAGGAATAAAATTACCACCTCCGGCATCTTGCAACATCCCGGAAGATATAAGCGTGATATTAACCAAACAGGAAGCTAAACCACCCAAACCGATGAATGCCACTTTAATGCGGATCACTGGCAATGAAAATCAGCAGACCATTGATTTAATTATTGACGCTGGTATTGACCCCGGTGAAGTTATTCCTCCCTTTGTAGCACCTGTTATCACCGATGAGGCCCCCGAAGAAACTGATGAACCCTTTGTAATAGTGGAAAACATGCCGGCTTTCCCTGGAGGTGATGCCGCTCTGATGCAGTATCTGCTGAGCAATACAAAATATCCACATATGGCCCGCGAAAGTGGTATTTCCGGCACAGTGTATATTACCTTTGTTGTAGAAAAAGATGGGAGTTTGTCAGATATCAGGGCTTTGCGCGAAGTTGGCGGTGGATGTACATCTGAAGCTTTGAGGGTGGTACAAGCTATGCCCCGGTGGATTCCCGGTAAACAACGTGGAGTACCGGTAAGGGTGCGCATAAACCTGCCTGTAAAGTTTAAATTGATTTAATATTATTGCATCCGGAGTAGATATCGTTCCGCCGAACATCGAATGAACAAGAATTCGATAATTGTCGGGCCAATGGCGGATTACTCTGAAGAATCGTTCAGAATAAATTTAAAGCGGGGCTGTTTCTTAATTGAAATGGCCCCAAAATTTTTATAAACCACGCGGGATTGCTTTCTCTTAGAATGTTTTATCCGGTTTATAAAATTGTATGGTTGAGGCCACTGTGAACGAGCAAAAGAATGTCGAACCAGCCTTCGCTGCATTGCGGCAGGTAGGTCTTTGGTTTCTTATGTCCAAAACGAACCATTCGGTAGAAGCTCATAATTACCCTATTGTCATTCATCAGTGATTAAAACTTAGTGAGGCTTTGCGCCTGTCTGCATACGCATGCAGGCAGGCGCAAGCGGGCAGGTCTTTGTGCCTTAGTGGCAAAAAAGGAGTTTTTATACTAAGCTCATATATAATATCTTATCATTAGAAACTGATTGAAACTCTTCTTTATGGCAAAGAATCATCATTTCACTTCGTTTCTCACTGAATGACAGCCATATAATTTTTGAAGTAAGAGGGATTGAGGATGAGAGGAAAGGGCGCTTTCTCCCACCTACAATCTCCCCAAAACAGTGTAATACTCTGTCATTCAGAACGAGGCGATGAATCTTTTAAATTTATCCGGACATTATTGATATTTAACATGTATAGTAAAAATCTTAGTTTTCCCCAATTTTGGTATACCTTATTACAACTTAAAAGAAATAAAGGTCAATTTGCTTCATTATGATTAAATTAGTGGTTACTTTTGCCGCAAAATTAAATTCTATGAAACCTACACATATTGAACACATTGGCATTGCAGTTAAAAGTCTGGAAGAGAGCATTCCCTATTACGAAGGTGTGCTTGGACTTAAGTGCTACGCAGTGGAAGAAGTGGCTGATCAAAAGGTAAAGACAGCTTTTTTTATGGTTGGACAAACTAAAATTGAATTGCTTGAGAGCACCGATCCTGAAGGGCCCATCGGCAAATTTGTTGAGAAGAAGGGTCCTGGCGTTCATCATATTGCCTTTGCAGTAGATGATGTTCAGAAAATGCTGGATCATGCTTCTGAAAAGGGTGTTCAACTCATTGACAAGGCACCCCGAAAAGGAGCTGAAGGTCTGGAAATTGCTTTTCTGCATCCCAAATCGACTCAGGGTGTACTAACTGAGTTTTGCCAGCATCCTAAAGCTTAAAAATCATCATATCTAATCATCATCGGTCGTAACCACGATCAGTAAAAAATCATCCTATGTCGTTTGAAAATAAAATCAAAGAGCTACTCGATAAGCGGGAACTGGCCAAACTTGGGGGTGGACAGAAGAGAATTGACAATCAGCATGCCAAAGGTAAGTTAACCGCACGGGAGCGCATCGACCTGTTGCTCGACGAAGGCAGCTTTGAAGAATTTGACATGTTTGTCACGCATCGTTGCACCAACTTTGGCATTGAAAAGCAAGAATTTCTTTCCGATGGTGTAGTTACAGGTCATGGTACCATTGATGGCAGAGTGGTTTATGTATTTTCACAGGATTTTACTGTTTTTGGCGGCTCGCTTAGCGAAACCTTTGCCAATAAAATCTGTAAAGTAATGGACCAGGCCATGAAGGTGGGTGCTCCCGTCATTGGTATCAACGATTCGGGGGGAGCACGTATTCAGGAAGGCGTTAACAGCCTTGCAGGATATGCAGAAATTTTTGAACGCAATATTCTTGCCTCAGGCGTTATTCCGCAAATATCTGCCATCTTCGGCCCTTGTGCCGGTGGTGCAGTATATTCGCCTGCGCTCACTGACTTTATTGTAATGAGTAAAGGCACCTCCAATATGTTTGTTACCGGCCCCAAGGTGGTAAAAACCGTTACCGGTGAAGTAGTTACCGAAGAAGAACTCGGTGGTGCTATGGTACATGCTACCAAATCAGGCATCTCTCATTTTGTGGCCGACGATGAAGCCGAAGGCATCGCTTTGATCAGGAAATTACTTAGCTACCTGCCTCAGAATAATCTGGAAGAGCCTCCTATAGCCGATTGCCCTGATCCGGCCGACAGACTGGATGACTCACTCAATTATATTATTCCTGACAATCCCAACAAGCCATACGACGTAAAGGATATCATCCATATCATCGTTGACTGTAATGAGTTCCTTGAAACGCAGCGCCATTATGCACCCAATATCATTACCGGTTTTGCACGTTTCAATGGCATGTCGGTAGGTATTGTAGCCAATCAGCCCAGCTATCTGGCCGGCGTACTCGACATTAACGCATCGCGCAAAGCAGCCAGATTCGTTAGGTTTTGTGATGCATTTAATATTCCCATTCTCACTTTGGTTGATGTGCCCGGTTTCCTTCCGGGAACTGCTCAGGAATATGGCGGCATCATCATCCATGGGGCCAAACTGCTGTATGCTTTCGGAGAGGCTACGGTTCCCAAAATAACCATTGTATTGCGTAAAGCTTATGGAGGAGCTTACTGTGTGATGAGTTCCAAACACCTCAGAGGTGATATCAATTATGCATGGCCGGGGGCTGAAATTGCAGTAATGGGGCCAAAAGGTGCCATCGAAGTATTGCATAACAGAAAAATAGCTGAATTTACCGACCCTAAAGAGCGGGAAGAATTCATCCGTGAAAGTGAAGAAGATTACAAAAATCAATTTGCTAATCCTTACAGGGCTGCCAAATATGGTTATATTGATGATGTAATCGAGCCGCGCAATACCCGATTCCGCATTATTCGTGCATTACAGGCGCTGGCAACCAAAAAGGACGTTAATCCGCCCAAAAAACATTCAAATATTCCTTTATAATTCTTACGATGGCTGAAATAAAAAAAACAATCAACATGGCCGGTGCATTTATTGTGCTGGTGCTGGTGTTGGCTGCCGGCCGTAGCAACGCTCAAAGTATAGCCGATCTTCGCATCAATGAGATTCTGGTGATCAACGATTCGAATTATGTGGATAGTTACGGACAGCGCAACGGTTGGATTGAAATATTTAATACCGCATACAACACCGTGGATATTGGGGGATTATACCTGACCAATGATATGACAAATCCGACGAAATATCGGATACCGACCGGTGACCCACTCACCAAAATTGCACCGCGCAATTACCTGCTGTTTTTTGCTGATGGTATGCCCACCCGGGGAATACAACATCTGAATTTTACCCTTACTGAAACCAATTATATTGCCTTGTTTGAAGGAAATGGCAAAACCATGATTGATGCGGTGATGTTTGATGAGCAAACACCGGATATTTCTTATGGCAGGATAAAGGACGGTGGCGCCAAATGGGGGTTTTTAGATAAAACTACTCCGGGTTCGAATAATTTTACCGCAGATGTGATTACCTCAAGCGACAAGTTTCTGATTATGGACCCCTATGGGGTTGGAATGGCCGTAATTGCCATGTCGGTGGTATTTGGAGCACTTATATTGCTCTATATTCTCTTCAAAAATACTAAAAAGATATACGGTATTGACTTGAAGACACTCTTCGCAAGGAAACCAAAAGAAACCATCCCTGAAATTGCAGCCCGGGAAGAAACTTCAGGAGAGGTGAATGCGGCCATTGCCATGAGTCTTCACCTGTATATTAGTGAGCTTCATGACCATGAAGATGCTGTGCTTACCATCAAGAAAGTGGCACGTACCTATTCTCCCTGGAGCTCAAAAATATACGGTTTACGCAATTGGAACAGGTAATTAATTTAAAGAAAAGGGCAGAAATGTCCACAAAAAATATTAATGGCGAATGAATACGGATGGGTTTTAACCAGCCATCATTCAAAACAAAAATTAAAAAGCCCAACAGATGAAAAAATATAAGTTCACTATTAACGGCAATGTGTATGAGGTTAACATCCAAAACCTTGAAGATAATATTGCTGAAGTTGAAGTAAACGGGACTTTGTATAGTGTTACTCTTGATAAGACCATGCAGGTGAGTAAAACGCCCAGGCTGGTCAGATCAATGAGTGTACCTTCAACCGATTCAGCTCCCAGCACTGCTAAAACAGCCAGCCCAACAGGCTCCAAAGGAGCCGGGACGATAAAGTCGCCATTGCCGGGTGTTATTCTCGACATATACGTGAAAGAAGGCGATACCGTAACCATTGGACAAAAACTCATCATGCTGGAAGCCATGAAAATGGAAAACAACATCAGTGCTGATAAATCGGGCAAAGTGGTATCGATTAAAGTAAATAAGAACGATGCAGTTATGGAAGGTGATGTACTTATTGTAATAGGAGACTAACGCATGGATAAATCGGGCAACTTTTTCAGCTTTATCATTGAGCATCTTACTGAATTTTTTACCTATACAGCATTTTATAACATGACCCTGGGTCATATTATTATGATCTGCATAGGCCTTTTCTTTATCTACCTTGCCATTACCAAAGAATATGAGCCTCTGCTGCTCATTCCAATTGGATTTGGAATGCTGATTGGTAATATTGCTTTCACACCCGGACTGGCACTGGGGATTTACGAGAGCGGGAGTGTGCTTAATTACCTATACTTCGGTGTAATGCAAGGCGTTTATCCTCCCCTTATCTTCCTGGGGATTGGTGCCATGACCGACTTTTCAGCACTAATTTCCAATCCCAAACTTATGCTTATAGGAGCGGCTGCACAGTTTGGAATTTTTGGAGCTTATGCCACTGCCCTACTGCTGGGGTTCTCTCCTGCTGAGGCTGGAGCTATTGGAATTATCGGTGGAGCAGATGGCCCAACTGCTATTTTCCTTTCCTCTAAACTTGCTCCCGATTTGATGGGCGCCATTGCCATTTCGGCTTATTCCTATATGGCATTGGTACCGGTAATTCAACCACCCATCATGCGTATGCTTACCACCAGCAGAGAAAGGTTAATTCGTATGAAACCCCCACGCAGTGTTTCGAAGACAGAAAAAGTCATGTTCCCGATTATCGGATTGTTACTCACCACGTTTATTGTGCCATCTGGACTCCCCTTACTCGGAATGCTGTTTTTTGGCAATCTGCTAAAAGAAAGCGGTGTTACCAAACGACTTGCCGATACCGCAAAGGGTCCCCTGATCGACATTGTAACCATACTTCTTGGGCTTACCGTAGGCGCATCAACACAGGCCACTACTTTCCTTACTCCACAATCGTTAAAAATATTTGCTCTGGGAGCCGGTTCATTTATAGTGGCAACCCTTGCCGGAGTACTGTTTGTTAAGTTCTTTAATCTGTTTCTTAAAGAAGGCAATAAAATCAATCCGCTCATTGGAAACTCGGGCGTTTCTGCCGTACCCGATAGTGCAAGGGTTTCGCATGTTATTGGCCTCGAGTACGATAAAACCAACTACCTGCTGATGCATGCCATGGGACCAAATGTTGCCGGAGTTATTGGCAGCGCCGTAGCAGCAGGTATCTTACTGGGCTTCCTTTCATAACAAAAGTAATGCTGTTTGCAGGCATAGAGCTGAAGTGATATGTTGGTCTGAGGCTCTGGCTCAGACTAACATCAGCAGTTGGCAGAGGCTCCCGCCTCTGCCATACTATCTTTTCAGGCTCTGCCTGATCACGTGCATTGCTTTGAAAACGGTTCAGTGATACAACAAAAGTATTATTGTTTGCAGGCATACAGCCTGATATAATACTGAAGTCTGAGGTAGAACCTCAGTCTGACTTTAGGTTGAAAAACATGTATAAAATATCACAATCAATCCGTACTTTTGCAGCATGGCAAATTATGAAGAAGCTTTTAAGAAAATAACCGCCCATGCCAGGGAGTATGGGTTTGTGTTCCAGTCGAGCGATATTTACGACGGTCTCAGCGCGGTATATGACTATGGTCAGAATGGTGTTGAACTAAAAAACAACATCAAGGATTACTGGTGGAAATCTATGGTGCGCTACCATGAAAATATCGTGGGTATTGATTCGGCAATTTTTATGCACCCAACCGTCTGGAAGGCTTCCGGCCACGTGGATGCCTTTAACGATCCGATGATTGACAATAAGGATTCGAAAAAGCGCTACCGTGCCGATGTGCTTATCGAAGATAACCTGGCTAAAATCGAAGAGAAAATCAATAAAGAGGTAGCTAAAGCCAACGTGCGATTTGGAGATTCTTTTGATGAAACCCAGTTCAGGGCGACCAACACACGCGTACTTGAAAACCAGGCCAAAATCGACATCATCAATACCCGGTTTATTCAAAGTTTAGAAAACAATGATTTGGGTGACATCAAAAAACTTATTGAAGAACTCGGCATTGTTTGCCCGGTTTCGGGTTCGCGCAACTGGACCGAAGTGCGGCAATTTAACCTGATGTTTTCCACCCGAATGGGTTCGGTAACTGAGGATGCCAGTGCCATATATCTGCGTCCGGAAACGGCCCAGGGTATTTTCGTGAACTTTCTGAATGTGATGAAAACCGGCAGGATGAAGATTCCTTTCGGCATTGCGCAGATAGGTAAGGCTTTCCGCAACGAAATTGTGGCCAGGCAGTTTATCTTCCGCATGCGTGAGTTTGAGCAGATGGAAATGCAGTTTTTTGTCCGTCCCGGTACTGAACTGGAATGGTATGAGTACTGGAAAAAAGAACGCCTCAACTGGCACTTGTCTCTGGGAATAAGCAGCGATAATTTCCGTTTTCACGATCACGAAAAATTGGCACACTATGCCAACGCTGCTGCCGATATAGAGTTTAAATTTCCCTTTGGCTTTAAGGAGTTAGAAGGCATTCACTCCCGCACCGATTTTGATCTGGCCGCGCATCAGAAATTCTCGGGTAAAAAGATGCAGTATTTCGATCCCGAACTCAATGAAAGTTATGTGCCCTATGTGGTAGAAACTTCCATCGGACTTGACCGCACATTCCTGGCCGTGCTCAGTCATGCATATACCGAAGAAAAACTGGAGGATGGTTCAGAGCGGGTGGTGATGAAACTGCCGCCAATTCTTGCCCCTGTTAAGGCGGCCATACTGCCATTGGTTGCCAAAGATGGTTTGCCCGAAATGGCCCGTGAAATCATGGAAAAGCTAAAGTACGACTTCAACTGCCAGTATGAGGAAAAAGACTCCATTGGCAAGCGTTACCGCCGCCATGATGCCATTGGCACACCCTATTGCATCACCGTTGACCACCAAAGCCCCGAAGATGGTACCGTAACCATACGTGAGCGTGATACCATGCAGCAGGAAAGGATTCCGGTAGAGAAGATCAGCGGAATTATCGCGGAAAGATTAAATTAAGCTTACGATATCCCAACCTGTACCAAATGTCGTTCCGGATTTCGGGAAATCGACATTTTTTTATTGATGCGCTGTGCTAATTTACAATGGATGCCTGCGAACTAGCGCTGCATAACCCTTGTGCCACTGTGCTGAGCGAATTTATCGTATTTGAGAATCCTGAAATGATACTGGAGCGCCAGGCATTTTCTGGTGCTGGAGTCTCATCAATACACCGATTGATGGCAAAAAGCTACTTCTTAAAAAACTGTTTTTGAAAAATTACCATCAGTAAAACCCCTATAGTGATGGAGGAGTCGGCAACATTAAACACGGGTCGGAAAAAGATAAATTCGCTGCCTCCCCATACTGGTATCCAGGCAGGGTAGCTGCCCTGGATGACAGGGAAATAAAACATATCCACTACCCTACCATGCAAAAAAGGGGCATAACCGCCCCCTTCGGGAAAGAGTTGTGCCACTTCAAAATAATTACTACTGCTGAAAATCATACCATAAAAGGCGCTGTCGATCATATTTCCAATGGCGCCCGCCAGCACTAACGACAAGCTAATAAGCAGGCCATTACTAACTTTTTTCCTTGTAATGTAATAAAGATAATAAACGATACCTACAATAGCCACTATCCTGAAAACAGAAAGCAGGAGTTTACCATAATTGCCACCTATTTCCATTCCGAATGCCATTCCGGGATTTTCGGTAAAATGGATGATAAACCAATTGCCCAATATGTGAATCTCTTCACCCATCATCATATGGGTTTTTATCCAGATTTTTAATGCCTGATCAACAATCAGAATTAAGGCAACAATGGACAGGGCTTTTTTCAAGTAATGGGGTATTAAAGCTATAAACGATCAGTTGCACATACTGAAGCCCGACCATTTTACAGATGATCGGGAAGTGCATATTACATTAATAATAGCCAAAAGTTTCATTTAATAAAACGATGTGCCGGAGTATTAATTTTTGCCCTGGTTCAGTTTGGCCTCTATGCTAAGGGTAGCGTGAGGAACAATGCGCAGGCGCTCTTTTGAAATCAGTTTACCGGTAGCTCTGCATATGCCGTAGGTTTTATTTTCGATACGAACCAGCGCATTTTCAAGGGCTGTGATAAACTTGTCCTGACGTGCAGCCAGTTTACTGTTTTCCTCTTTTGAATTCACCTGATAACCTTCTTCGAGCACTTTAAACGTAGGCGAAGTGTCACTGATATCGTGCTCATTGCTGTTGGCAAAAGCCTCAGTAAGCATTTTCAGGTCACGACGTGCTTTGTCTAACTTGTCAAGAATAATTTGCTTGAACTCTTCCAACTCCTCGTCAGAATATTTATTTTTCAGGGTTTCTTCCTGTAATTCATTTTTTTTCATAGCTTTCTAAACTTAAAATTAATAAAACGCTTACTTACTATCCGTTTACTTTCTGCACACTAACTGCTGCCTGCATATTGTCGGCCAGTTCAACAACAATCCGTTTTGATGGTTCAATGGCATCGGTAAAACGGAACGAGTCAGCAAGTGTTTCTGAACAAATATACGAATAATTATTACTGAGGGCATCACTTAGCCCATTGTTTTTTTCCACTTCTATGGCAATTTTATCGGTTACCTCAAAACCGTAGTCTTTGCGTATATTTTGAATACGGTTAATCAGCTCACGGGCAATGCCTTCGTGGCGTAATTCTTCGGTAATGGATATATCCAATGCAACGGTTAGGGTTCCTTCGGCGGCAACCACCCAGCCCGGAATGTCTTCGGTAATTACTTCCAGGTCACCCTCTAACAGTTCTACCGGCTCATCAGCAATGTTGAGACTTAACTTCCCTTCCACTTCATATTGAGCGATCTGCGCCTGAGTTAATCCGCTCAGAGCTTCGGCAATCTGTTTCATCAGCTTGCCATAGCGTGGCCCCAGTGTTTTGAAGTTGGCTTTGACTTTTTTTACCAGTATCCCCTGCTCCGAAATGTATTCAATGTCTTTGATGTTAACTTCGCTCAGGATTAGGTTTTTAATTGCTTCTACCTGAGCTTTAAAACCTTCGCCCGAAACTGGAATCATGATGCGGCTGAGCGGCTGCCTAACCCGGATGCGGTGCTGCTTTCGCAATGAAAGAACCATAGAAGATATGCTTTGTGCAATCTGCATACGTTCCTCCAGCTCTTTGTCTATCATGCCTTCATCCGCTCTGGCGAAATCGGCCAGATGCACTGAAGTGGCCGGGTTGCGACCGGTTATTCCATTAAGATCGGTAAACAAACGATCACTAAAGAAGGGTGCAATGGGCGCAATGAGGATGGCTATCGTCTCCAGACAGTTGTATAGCGTTTGGTAGGCTGAAATTTTATCGGAGGTGTAATCGCCTTTCCAGAAACGTCTCCGTGATAAGCGCACATACCAGTTGCTCAGGTGGGCATCTACAAAATCAGCAATGGCACGACCGGCCTTAGTGGGCTCATAGTCATCATAATAGCTGTCCACTGACTTCACCAGGCTGTTTAGCTCCGAAAGTATCCAGCGATCAATTTCCGGACGGTCTTCAAGTGGAACCTCCTCTTCCTGGTAAGTAAAACCGTCAATATTGGCATATAAAGCGAAGAAATTATAGGTATTGTAGAGTGTTCCAAAGAATTTACGCTGCACTTCAGCAATACCGTCAAGGTCAAATTTCAGATTATCCCAGGGCTGTGCATTGGTAATCATATACCAGCGGGTAGCATCAGGCCCATACTTTTCGATGGTCTCAAAAGGATCAACGGCATTGCCCAGTCGCTTCGACATTTTATTGCCATTCTTATCCAATACCAATCCGTTAGAGATCACGGTTTTGAACGACACCGAATCAAAGGCCATGGTTGCAATCGCGTGCAGCGTGAAGAACCAGCCACGGGTCTGATCAACGCCTTCGGCAATAAAATCGGCGGGGAAGTATTCATCCAGTCGCTCCTTGTTTTCAAACGGATAATGGAATTGAGCAAAGGGCATGGCACCCGAGTCAAACCACACGTCAATAAGATCGGTTTCGCGTAACATCTTTTTTCCGGAAGGCGAAACAAGTATTATATCATCTACGTATGGACGATGCAGGTCAAAAGTGTTGTAATTTTCATCTGTGTTATCGCCGGGCCGGTAGGCTTCCAATGGATTGGACGACATAAATCCGGCAGTCACCGATTTTTCAATTTCTTCTTTCAATTGTGCTACCGAACCGATGCACAGTTCTTCTTCCTTATCCTCGCTCATCCAGATGGGCAGGGGCGTTCCCCAGTAGCGGGAGCGGCTCAGGTTCCAGTCAACCAGATTTTCGAGCCAGTTGCCAAAACGTCCGGTACCGGTAGCTTCGGGCTTCCAGTTGATGGTTTTGTTCAGTGCCAGCATCTCACCGCGATAAGCGGTGGTGCGGATAAACCAGCTATCCAGCGGGTAATAGAGAATGGGCTTATCGGTACGCCAGCAGTGTGGGTAAGAGTGTTCGTACTTCTCCGTTTTGAAGGCACGGTTTTCTTTTTTCAGCTTTACAATGATGTCAATGTCAACGTTATTTTCGTTGGCAGGATCATAATCAGGGGCATATTCAGCCTTTACATAGCGTCCTGCAAATTCGCCCATTTCTTCGGTAAAACGGCCCTGGCGGTCAACCAGTGTAAGGGCTCCAATGCGGTTGAGTTTAGCTACTTTAAAGTCATCTGCACCAAAGCTGGGCGCAATGTGTACGATGCCGGTACCATCTTCGGTGGTTACGAAATCGCCGGTAACCACACGGAAAGCATCGCCTTCTTCGGGTTGGGCATAGGGCAGCAGTTGCTCATAACGTATGCCTTCCAGCTCGCTTCCTTTCCAGGAACCAGCCACCTCAAACGGAATGACTTTTTGTCCGGCTTCGTATTCCGAAAGTTTTAGCTCTGCGTTTTTCTCCGGGAAGTATTTGCCAAAGAGTTCCTTTGCCAGGATAAGACTTACCGGTTCGTAAGTATATGGATTGAAGGTTTTCACCTTCAGATATTCGATATTTTTGCCCACGGCCAGGGCGGTATTGCTGGGAAGTGTCCAGGGGGTGGTGGTCCAGGCAATAAAAAAAACATCGCCATGATCATCTGCAAAGAATTGTGCTGATTTCGCATCGCGAACAAGCTTAAACTGGGCAACCACCGTGTTGTCCTTAACATTGCGGTAACAGCCGGGCTGATTCAGTTCGTGGGTGCTGAGGCCTGTGCCCGCAGCGGGTGAAAAAGGCTGAATGGTATAGCCTTTATATAACAGGCCTTTATCGTATAATTTCCCCAATAGAAACCAGAGGGTTTCCATGTATTTGTTGTCGAAAGTAATGTATGGATCATCCAGATCAACCCAATAGCCGATGCGACGGGTGAGGTCATCCCACATATCCTTGTATTTCATTACCTCGGTACGGCAGGCTTTATTGTAAGCATCTACCGAAATCTTTTTGCCAATATCTTCTTTGGTAATGCCAAGGGTTTTCTCAACAGCAATTTCGATAGGTAAACCATGTGTATCCCACCCGGCCTTGCGGTTTACCAAAAACCCTTTCATGGTTTTATAACGGCAAAAAATATCTTTGATGGCGCGGGCCATTACGTGGTGAATGCCGGGTACCCCATTAGCTGAAGGGGGGCCTTCGTAAAAGACAAAAGGGGTGCTGTCACGACGGATATCGAGACTTTTTTGAAAAACGTTTTCTTCTTCCCATAATTTCAGCACTTCAGTACCGATGGCTGAAAGATTAAGTTGTTTATATTCAGGATATTTACTCATGAATGCTCCTGTGAAGTTAAGCCAATGTATAAAGAGGTGCAAAAGTAGATAAAATCTCAATAGCTTTTATTACGTGCTGATTTATTTTAGGTTAGCTTTTTGGGGGACGAGGGACGGGGGGACAAGGGAACGGGGGGACAATAGGACAAGAGGATGGGGAGAAGGGAGAGACAAGGGGCATTTCGACTACGCTTAATGACCAACGGGGGGACGAAGGGGAAGGCTTTTCTACCCAGATCCAGTACGTACAGGACCGGAAAAACAGATTACTGACCAACGATTACCGAATACTCATTACCGACTACCGAGGAATTTCAGAATTGAGCGAAGTAGTACTCACCCAAAACGGAAAGCGCAGGACTAAAGGGCGCTGAGGTTTAAATACTGGAACTTATGGAAATCGTTTATAAATATCTTTTCTGTGAAGGCACCGTGCAAAAAAACAGCGTGTCATCAACTAAAGCCAGACCAATTCTATAAGTTCCAATTCTGTTCCGGTTATGGCTCCCCGGCCTTTTAATTGCGTTATATTTGATATATCAGTAATATCATTGCTTTTCTCTACCCTCTCTATTGTATTCCTAATCTGGCTTAATAACCTGTCGTTTCGAATTTTCTTCAAATCGCGGATGAAACTATTTTTAAATGCGATTCTCATTTATTCAACACCTTCATTACGTCTTCTCATGATGCATCAGCGGTTGTTATGCCTTCATCAATTGCAAATGAAAGATATAAGTCTTCAGCTTCTTCACCTGACAGGATCTTTGACTTGATACCAGGTTCTTTTGCAAGAAGTCAGAATGTCCTTCCCGGAGAAGGTACTGAAGGCGGATGAGGTAAGAGGGGAAAAGGGGACGGGGAGTCTGGGAGAGAATTTCTAACCTCTAACCTCTAACCTCTAACTTCTAACTTCTAACCTCTAACCTCTAACCTCTAACTTCTAACTTCTAACTTCTAACCTCTAACCTCTAACCTCTAACCTCTAAAGGCCAAAAGCCAAAGACCAACCCAAAAGAAAATTATCTGATTAAAAATCCAACCCTCAAAGAAATCCGGTTATAGTTGGTGTAAACCCTTTTCTCGTATGCATTCCAGTAAATCTGAATTTCATTATAGGATAATTCCTGGTATTGGTATCCGACAGTAACTGAAATAGCATTGGCAGCACCTACCGGAATAAGCAATCCTACTTCCGGGTTTACCAATACGCCACCATAGGTCTGACCATATTGGGTATAATAATCCGATCCGCTTTTGTTTTTTGAAAGCGGGAAGCTATACCCGGCCCTGAATGAAATAAAAGGAGTAACCACATCCCGTCTTAAAAAATATTTAACGTCTGCAAATAAGGGCATAACACCCCATTCATAAAATTCATAACCCAGACCTATTCCGGTATAAATTCGTCCAAACTGCCATCCGTTAACCATAGTGAGTGATGCAAATGGATGAGAACCACCGGCACCTTCGCCAAATAATAAACCAATAGAACTCAGATTATAATATCCTGATTTCTTTATTTCCTGCGATTGTAATGAAGAAATATCACGAATACTATCTACATCCTTCATGTTGTAGAGCCAGACTCCACAATCGTTTAAAATTTTTACTCCGCCCAGGCTATCGTTCTGAACGAGCTTGCCGGTTATTACCGTGCCTGATTTCAGATAAACTGCATCCTTGTTTTTACGCTGCGCGTTGGCATCATTAACAAACACCAACAACATAAGGAAAATCAACAACCTCGTTGCAAGGGATGCAGCCGACTTTTTCGGTTCTGTTTTCATCATCATGGCTGGGTTACAGGTATCTGGCTGATGAGGGTTATATTGGTAAGATCGGAATAATCGTACTGGTAAATTCCATTTGCTCCAATCATCATAAGTAAACCGTTGACCGGAATTACATCATAGGTTTGAATATCAGGGAAATGAGCAATCTGGTTCATGTGAATATTCATAGGATCGGTGGCATCGTATATTTTCAGGCCTGCATCGCCGTCACAGATAAATAGAATATGATTATCAATCCCAAGGCCATGCGGGTTAAACAGTGGATAGGATTTCACCAGGAAAGGATTGGTTACCGATGAGATATCAACAACATCCAACTGATTAGTAAAGCCATTGCATTGGGTTCCTGAGCGAAGGGTAACATAAGCCAGGTTTCCCTCAACCACCACCGGATCACAGGAATTTATATGTGTGAATACCGATACAAAAGTTGGGGTTGCAGGTGAATTAAGGTCATATACCATCATGCCCGTTGTAGTTCCCAGAAACAATTTGTTGTTGTAAGGAAAGATGGTTTCTACCTGACGATCGAGTTGAACTCCCTGCCCTGTGGTAATTCCGGGAGTTCTGGCAATATGGAACACCTTCAACACATTATTGTGAACGGCATACATATACTCGTTGTTGATGGTAAACCGCGCCATGGAGCCACTCACACCGGTGGCCGAAGGGCCTATGCTCACCTGGTTGTTGCCTATTTCAGCCATACCCATTCCGTCGAATTGAATATACTGATTGTGGTAACCTGATCCCTTGTCAACCACTTCGGTAATTTCTTTGGTTTCCCAGCCAACCACAACTCCCCTGGTAAAATCAAGCCCATAAACCGGAATGGTATAATCCACCGGAGGCAATACATTGGGAAAAGCATCAGCCACCCTGTCAATTTCAACCGGGTTCAACGGATTGCTGATGTCAATTGCAACAAGATCAATATAACTATCGGCATAGAGCACGCTATTGCGAATGGCAATATCCACGTTTCCCGGAATTTCAATAAAATTGATGATGGCGGGTGAGGCCGGGTTGCTGTTGTCAACCACATGAACGCCTTCATTAAACTCATTAATAAACAGATAATTGTCTTTAAAATAGATTTTCCCGGGATTTTCCAGCGAGCGGGCCGGCACGCTTTTCACCGCCGACCTGAATTCATCAAAACCCATATAAACCGGGATATTGGCTTTGTAAGAAATTTCTTCATAGGTTTTGTCCTGGCATCCCGAAAACATCATTAATGAAAATATGATGAAGGAAAATCCAAACAGGTAGTGAGAAAGTGTTTTCATGGTTGTATGTTTTATTTTTGAGTTCTTCAATTAAGATGCAGGAATGCAAACAAAGTTGCATAACCATTGGTAAATTTTTTGCCTGTGAGCCAGGGCGTGACCTTATGTCGCACCTGACTTTACCGGCACAACTGCCTATAAGTGGAAGCGCAAACCAAGCTGAAATGAAGGCCAGACCATATGTGCACTGCGGATGTTAAACGGTTGTGATGCATTCAGGAAAAACACCTGCGCTCCGGCCTCACCGTAAAACCCAAGTTGTTTTACTACATCAACCTCTGCTCCCACTCCTGTGATGGATGACAACTGTATGCCCCTCACCGGAAAATGTGCTGTTTCGGTTGATATAAGTGCGTTTTCCTTATAGATGTTTGTTGTTCGGCTGCTTGAAACACCTTTTTCAAAAATCACAGACTGCATGGCATAAATTCCGAATGATTTGTGCTTATGTATTTCGAAACGAATACCAACCGGAATACCAATATAATTCAGACTATTCTTATATTCCCTATAAACAGCATTGATTTCCGAGGCTCGAATTACGGTACCCAGCCTTGAATAAACCAATCCTGTTTCAATGTTCCATCGTTTGCCTATTTTGCGACTTATGGAAAGGCCAAAGATCAAAGGGGCATTATGGGTAGTACTTTCAACATCTTCAAAATAAGCTGTTTCCTCAGCCACTGATGATGAAAAATTGTCATGCAAAAAATTTGATTTGCCTTCAGCCAATGCCGAGTTATCATCAGAATTAGTAACTGAATAATTTGCACCAAACCCCAGGGCCAGATCCCAGGAATCTTTCGTGGGCTCTGGCTTTAGAATAGTTTCTTTATCAATAGCACCGGCTGGCCCGGCAATGTCAGACTTTACCGGGGTCCCGGCCAATGCTTCAGGCGGGTTGGTTGGTTGGTTTGCCTGATGGGTACTGTCAATGATTTCAATATTTTCTGCAATGGCATCTTCAGGATCATTCTCAAACGACTTATCCTTTAACGGTTTGAGATCAGCCTGTTTCCCGGCAATTGAGGACTCCACGCTAAATTGTTTAGCCTTAGCTGCTGATTTGATACTTTCGGAAACTGATGCCTTCACCTGACCACTGCCTTTTGGTGATATTTCATTTTGTGCAAAAGGAGTTGAATCTTTTGATGCTTGATTTTCAGCAGCAGGCACATTTTGATTTTGTTCTGCCACCTGCCCGGGTTGAAGTGAATTTTTCGTATCATCATTCAGCATCAACAAGGCTGAAACCCCGGCAAGTAACAGAATCGTTGCAGCAACAGATACATAACGGAAAAACACCACTCGCTTACGCCGGCGGATTTCGGCTGCAATAGTTGGCCATAGTCCGGCAGGAGGATCAGCTTCGAAATTGCTTAATCCCTTAGCGGCAATGTCCTTTATTTTATCCTTTTTATCCTGCATCTGTTATTTTCTATTCGTTGGCTGACAAACGTTTCTGCAACCAGGCCCTTGCACGTGCATATTGCGATTTTGAGGTTCCTTCACTTATCCTGAGCATCTTTCCGATTTCTTTGTGCGACAAATTCTCAACAGCAAAAAGATTAAAAACAGTCCTGAACCCTGTTGGCATTTCCTGTATATGCTTCATCAATTCATTGATATCAATCTGTTCGGAAACCGGCTCTTCTTCCCCGGGAATTTCATGCGACGGGTTCAGTTCAATACTGAAACGCAATACATCATTCTTTCTGAGTATTTCGAGAGAGGTGTTTATCATTATCCTGCGCACCCAACCCTCGAAAGAGCCTTTAAACTTATAGCTTCCCAACTTCATAAACACACGGATAAACCCTTCCTGAAGAAAGTCTTCGGCCATGCTGTGATCCGAAGCATAACGAAGGCATATCCCGTACATTTTTCGGGCATACAAATCGTACAAGCGCTTCTGAGCATGCACTTTACCACTGAGGCAATCCTTTAGGAGTTGCTTTTCATCCATCAACAAATCAGAAGTGCTTTAAAATCCGGATCAATACTAAGATGCATCATTCATTATAAGGTTGCATTGCAATATTAGTGAATTTGTTGATTTGTTGAGTTGTTGAGTTGTTGAGTTGTTGCCTGCCCGTTTCGTGCAGGAGTTAATGAATGCTGAGTCCGCTCCGAATAAATAAAAATTTAAGAATGCCAGAAAGAACAGCATTCACAACGTTGCGGCTGACAGACACAAAAGAAAACAAGCTTCACAAAGAACTGTAACTCATAAAATTAAACGTAGTGAATTTTTGAGCCAGCCCGCCTGCCTGCCTGCATACGCACGCGGGCAGATCTTCAGGCCCTTTTTGCGAAATGTACCGTTCGCAGGAGGCTCATTGTTCTAGTCTTCAATACAAGAAAATGGGAGAGAGAGTTTATAATTTCTACCCGAAAAGGAATACCAATAAATCCGAAAGGCCCTTCACGCTTTCTTACCATGAGTCCGCTGCTCCCGGTTCGGCATCCAACGAAGAAAATGGATACAAAAAGAGGTTCATTCTTAAATAAAACAATTATACAACAATTCAACTGACCCAATAATCAACTTATCAATCATCCATTTTGAAGGCCATCCCGCTTGTCTGTCTTTGCCGGGCAGGAGGGATTTGTAGGATTAACAGGTTTGTTTTTTTCACAGGATGTAATACTAAATTATTTTCTTCCCGCCAAACGGTGATAGCAGGTAACCGTCACCTATCAATTCAATATTATCTTTTGACTGTGCTGGTATATATGATCAGAGATCTTTATCACATATATTCCTTTTGGCAGCCAGGATAAATCGAGGTCAACCCTGTTATTCCCATTGGTAAATTCTTTTGATAAAACCTGGGATCCATTATAAGCATAAATTTCAACCTTAAACCTGGGGGTATTTTTCCGGTTTTGTATGCTTATCATTCCATTGGAAGGATTGGGTAAAACGGATATTTCAGGGTCAACAGGCTTATTGAAACCAAGTGTTTTGCAAACAATTGGATGAATAAGCATTGAAGTATTCAGATTCCAACTGCTGGGTTCATTAAAGGAATGCCAGGTGCTATCGCTCCACATATCCCAGGCAGTTCCCACGTAGGAATCAGAACTTTCCTTGCACCAGAGAGCAACGGTGTCACCAGGTGTCTGAGGCAGGATTATGCCCACGTAAAAAGACCCTGTGGGTGTATAAGGCTCCTGGAGATTCAGAATTGTCAACCACTGTTTCTGGACCTCTTCAATGATCCAGATCAATGGATAGGTAGCTGAAGTCACCATATTTCCGGGCTTCCCCCTGCTACCGGTATTGTCCCATATTCCAAAGGTAATGTTGGCATTGCTGTTGGTTAAACTTTTGGCAATGGCAAATTCAGCGACAAAACCCGTAATGGCATAACCCTCATCAACCGCCTCAAAAAACTCTGCTTTTGCTTTATCTCCATAACTATTGTTGCCGGTAACATAACCTGTATCCTGGTCTCCAAGGAAATAATAGGTTATATTTCCAGTCATAGGAAATCGCAAAGTGTCACAAGTAATATCTCTATTTATATTAGCCGGATTGACAATTGACTTTGGGCTTTTTTCTATGCCCGCCCGTTGCCAATGTTTACTTCTGGTGTCCTGAGCCTGAGAGGTTAATATTAAGGCCAGGCCAATCATTAATGTAAAAAAAAGTTTTTTCATATGAATAGTTTTTAAGAAAACCAATTTTTCTTTATAGTTTTGGGATGCAATACAGCAAGCCAAAATGTACTTTTTTAATTGGGATTATAACCCCTAAAAAGCAAAATTTTATGAACGCGACTTCAACTTCTGATCAAACCACTAAAGCAACTTGCACTGCAAGATGGTGTAAATTTAAAACATTTACTCATCCAACCGGCTTAACACTACTAGCATTTCTGCTGTTTGCCGGAATTTTTCTTTCGCTTAACACTTTTGCGCAGCGAAAGAAAGAGGCTGTAGCCATTGATACTCTTAAATCCGGTGATTTCAGCGGGTTAAAATTCCGCTCGATTGGTCCTGCATTTGCTTCCGGACGTATATCAGATTTTGCGGTAAATCCAAAACATCCGGAAGAATATTTCGTAGCTGTGGCTTCGGGCCATATCTGGAAAACCAATACTTCGGGTACTACCTGGGAGCCGGTTTTTGACAATTATGGCGCCTATTCTATCGGTTGCCTTGCCATGGATCCGGAAAATTCAAACATAATATGGGCCGGAACCGGTGAAAACAATCACCAGCGCTGCCTTGGCTATGGCGATGGTGTATACAAAACCATTGATGGCGGTAAAAGCTGGAAAAATATGGGTTTAAAAGATTCCCGTCAAATCGGGATGATTGCCATTGACCCGCGCAACACCAACGTGGTGTACGTGGCTGCCGAAGGTTCCACCTGGGGCCCGGGAGGTGATCGTGGGCTCTACAAAACCACCGATGGCGGAAAAACCTGGAACAAAGTATTGGAAATCAGCGAAAATACAGGGGTGAACAATGTAATTATGGATCACCGGAATCCTGATGTCCTTTATGCCACTTCGGAACAAAGGCGCAGGCATACCTTCACCAAAATCGGCGGCGGGCCTGAGTCGGGCATCTGGAAATCAACCGATGCAGGGGCAACCTGGAATAAATTGACTTCCGGATTGCCAGGAGGAGATGTTGGAGGAATTGGTATTGCCATTTCCCCGGTTAATCCCGATGTGGTCTATGCCATCATTGAAGCAGCCGGGGAAACCGGTGGATTTTTCCGCACCACCGACCGCGGCGCCTCCTGGTCGAAAATTAGCGACTACCACTCCAGCGGACAGTATTACAATGAGATTTTCTGTGATCCCAAAAACGTTGATAAGGTTTACTCCACGGAAACTGTTTCAAAAGTGACCACCGATGGGGGCAAAACCTGGAAAAACGTGGGTAACAAATACCGCCATGTAGATGATCATGCCATGTGGATTGACCCCGCTAATACCGATCATTTCCTGATTGGCGGCGATGGCGGCATTTACGAAACCTGGAACGCCGGAGCGGATTTTCTTTTCAAAAACAACCTCCCCGTAACTCAGTTTTACCGCGTTAACGTGGACAACAGCGAGCCGTTTTATTATGTGTATGGTGGTACCCAGGACAATAACAGCATGGGCGGCCCATCGCGCAATCTGAGCAGCTATGGAGTAGTAAACGATGAATGGTTTGTAACCAATGGCGGCGATGGTTTCTGGACGGCCGTGGATCCCACCGATCCCAACATCGTATATGCCGAAGCCCAATATGGCAACGTGGTGCGCTATGACCGTAAAAGCGGCGAAGCCATGGACATCCGGCCTGAGCCGCGCAAAGGTGAAGATACCTACAAATGGAACTGGAATTCGCCCATCATCATCAGCAAACATTCGCCAACCAGGCTTTATATGGCGGCAAATAAAGTGTTCCGAAGCGAGGACCGTGGCAATACCTGGGAGGTAATTTCAGAAGACTTAAGTACCGGCACCGACCGCAACACCTGGCCGGTGATGGGAAAATTCTGGAGCTACGATGCTGTGGCTAAGGATGTATCCACCTCGCTCTGGGGAACCATTGTTTCGCTGGATGAATCTCCGGTAAAGGAAAACCTGTTGTACGTTGGTACCGACGATGGCCTGATTCAGGTGAGCGAAGATGCCAAAACCTGGCGCAAGGTATCCGCTTTCCCGGGAGTGCCTGAATACACCTATGTTTCGGATATTTTTGCCTCGCCATTGGATGAAAATGTGGTTTTCGCAAGCTTCAGCAACCTGAAACGTGACGATTTCAAACCTTACATACTGAAAAGCACCGATAAAGGCAAAACCTGGGCTTCGATTGCTTCAAACCTTCCCGAAAACGGCAGCGTACATACCATTGCACAGGATGTGGTAAATCCAGACCTGCTTTTTGCCGGCACCGAATTTGGTATTTTCTTCAGCATTGACGGTGGTGGACAATGGACCCAACTGAAAAACGGCATTCCAACCGTCGCTGTTTATGACATGGCCTTCCAACAGAGAGAAAATGACCTGGTTTTGGCTACGTTTGGCCGTGGATTTTATATCCTTGAAGACATTACACCGTTGCGCACCATCAATAAATCTATAATGGATAAGGATGCACATCTGTTTGAAGTTAAAGATGCGCTGATGTTTATTGAAACGCGTGGAAAATACGGACAAGGTTCATCGTATTATGCAGCCAAAAATCCTGATTTTGGCGCTACCTTCACCTGGTGGCTGAAAGAGGTGCCGAAGATGCTTCGCGAAAAGCGTAAGGAAGCAGAGAAAGAGTTGTTTAAAAAAGGTGAACGTATTCCCCAGCCTTCTGAAGCTGAAATCCGGGCCGAAGACCAGGAAATTAAACCTTACCTTGTATTTACCATTAAAGATGCGAAAGGAGAAGTGGTTCGCCGCTTGTACGATAAGCCATCAAAAGGCCTGAACCGCATCAACTGGGATTTGCGCTATGCCGGCACTTATCCGGTGCGCGATAAAGATGATAAATTTGATCCATTTAATGATGGCAGGCCGGGTATGTTTGTGTTGCCGGGCGATTACAATGTTTCGCTGGCTATAGTTTCCGGAGGGGAAACCAAAGAACTGGCCGGCCCGGCAAGTTTTACTGCCCGGGTACTGGATAATACCACCTTACCTGCACCCGACCGTGCGGCTTTGGTCAGTTTCCAGAACGATGTAGCCGACTTAGCCAGAATTGTAATGGGTACCAACCGTTTTGCCGAAGAACTTTCTAAAAAACTTACCACCATGAAGCAGGCTGTGCACCAAACACCATCGGCACCGCCTGAACTGAGCACCAAAATCCATGCGTTATCACTCCAAATGGACGATATTCTGTGGACACTCAATGGAAAAGAGCCCAAAGCCAGCCGTGAAGAGAATCCACCGGCCCCGGTTTCCATCAACGAACGGCTGGGCAACCTGACCTATGCATTTTACCGGAGCACTTCTGCACCCACAAGCACCCAAAAACGAATTTATCAGATTATACGTGATGAATTTCCCGCGGTGCATAAGCAGCTTAAACAGATGAGCGAAGTGGCTGTTCCCGCCATAGAAGCTGAAATGGAAGCCGCAGGCGTGCCCTATACATCGGGGAGATTGCCGGATTGGAAGTGATTTTTCGATTGCGGATTAAAGATGTGATGATGTGCGTATCTACGGTTCAGATTTTTTTTGACAGGATTTACAAGATTTACAAGTTTGTTTTCTGACAGGCCTCCTCGCATGTCCGCCTGATGGGGGCAAGCGATGGCTCAACGACTCAAC
>SWCF01000848.1_pt1 | contig 46981 bp, 51 predicted proteins | sample 4690081 | NCBI WGS metagenome assembly SWCF01 (sample SAMN10267280, study PRJNA491770) | bioreactor metagenome | isolation source: DHS bioreactor inoculated with | place: Japan: off Shimokita Peninsula
ACTCAATTTTAGATATTTCACCTGTCTACTTGACAAGGGGCATATCATTTTAAGCAAATTTTTTGAGCGATTTTATTTTTAAAACTTAAATTATTTTTGAATATAACAAAAACAGGTATTATAAGGTTTTTGCTATTTTTTCTTAAGCCACTTTTTCTTCAACTTTACCTTCAAATTTTTTCGAATAAGTCATATCTAAATCAATTGTATTTATTTACATTCTTGACTGTTACATAGAATAGTAATTCTTTATATATCCCTTCTGATGTTCTATGATTAAAGCGTCTAATTTAATCATTTTACTTTATATCTCTGTAACTTCATTCAGTTTGTTGCCGTGTAGAAAAAATAATATATGATATAATTATGGCAATAGCCTAATGGAAATAATTATGTCTACAAATAGTAAAAAAAATTATACTAAAGAATTTAAAATATCAGTGCTTAAAAGATTAGGAGAAATAAGACTTAAAGTCATCAAAGGAGGAAATCCATATGTTTCAAATAGCCCTATGTGATGATCATCTTCAAATATGCAGTGAAATAGAACAGATTATTTTAGATTATAAGATTAAAACTAATTCAGAGATTGAAGCAACTGTATTTTATAGTGGTGAGGAATTAATTAAATGGATTGATGATGGACATACTTGTGATTTGCTTTTTTTGGATATTGAGCTAATGGAGATTAATGGGTTAGAAGTGGGCAGAAGAATTCGTAAAGAATATAGTATGGAATCCATGCACATTGTCTTTATATCAGGAAAACCTAAATATCACCATAATGTTTTTAAAATACGTCCTATGGATTTTATTGACAAGCCATTTAAGAAGGAAGAAATAATTGAGTGTCTGGAATATGCTATGAAACTTAGCGGTAAAAAATCAGGAAGCTATACCTATAAATATAATCGTGAAACGTATAAAATTCCAGTAAAAAATATTCTCTACATTGAAAGTAAAGACAAGGAAATATACATCATCTCTACTGATAAGACCAGAAAACAGTATGGGAAGTTAAGAGAAGTGTATGAGGAATTAGAAAAGTATGATTTCATCTTTGCACATAGATCTTACATTGTTAATCTTTCCCACGTTACAATATTTTCCAAAGGCAAACTAGTTATGTCTAACAATGACATTGTTCCAATAAGCAGATCCAATCAAGAGAACATAAATAATATCCTGAATGGAGGATATGGAGAATGATTATTACTAATTATCATTTAGTTTATATGATTACATTTATATTTGGAACTTATATAATTTATAAATTTATGGCTGTATTTTTCAATAAAGAAAATACAAATAAAAAAATAGAAATTTTATCATATATATTATATTACATATTAACTGTTGCAATAAATATATTGATAGGTATACCTATAATTATGACTGTTGTAAATATAGTGGCTTTTTTGGGATTATCTTATAATTATAAGACAAATATAAGGCATAGGCTATCTTCCATAACACATATCTATATGATTATGATGGGGGTAGAACTATTAACCAGTTTTATAATTGGATTTAATAGAATTGAATTTAACATTTTTGCAACGAATGAATATGACTCTATTCTTGGAGCAATCCTTAGTCGAATAATTGGTTTTCTAGCTCTACTATTATATAGCAATTATAAATATATTAAATCAGGTGATCGAATCCCTAAATCAAAGTGGTTTTTTATTTTTTTCATACCTGTGTCATCCATATATATAACTTTAGTGGTTTTTAATGATAGTGGTATAGCGTTTTATAATCAAGTGATTATAATCAATATTTTACTATTTATTAATTTTGCAACATTTTATCTATACGATGTTATTTCTGAAAACTTTGTTAACAGAATGAAACAAACAGTATATGAATATCAAAATAAATTATATAAAGAACAATTTAAGATAATGAAGAATTCTGTAGAAGATATGGAGACATTAAAACATGACCTAGCTAATCATGTAAAAGCACTTAGTATGTTAATAGATAAAAATGAAAATAGAAAAGCTTTAGAACATTTATCCAACATAAGTACTATTGCTAATTTGCAAGATACTATTTATTCTAATACGGGTAGCACTGTAATAGACAGCATTGTTAATTTTAAACTTAAAGAAGCTGAAAAACATTGCATTCAATGTAATGTTAAAATAAAAATACCTTATAACCTAATGCTATCTTCTTATGAAATGACGATTGTTTTAGGGAATTTACTGGATAATGCAATAGAAGCAAACAAGAAGCTTACTGAAGAAGAACGTTATATAGATTTAAAAGTTAGGTACGATCGAGGCATGTTGTTAATAAGATTGAGTAATCCATACAGCTATATTATGTTGAAAAAATCAAATGTACTGTTAACAACAAAGCAAAATAAAAAGAATCATGGAATAGGGTTAAATAGTGTTGAATCTATTGTAAAAGCCAATCATGGCGTGATTGATCTATATCATAATAATAATATTTTCAATGTAAAAATATTAATGTACTACAACGAATTTGAGTAGAATAATGTCGAAATAAAGGATATATAACCATTTATGGAGTGTAACACGTTATTCACGGTGTCAAACGGCACAACCCATAAATATATGTTATGGTAATGGCACCAAAAGAATTTCCCCAAGAAGGAGGTGCTATGTATGAAAAATATTATAATGAAATGCAGTCGAGCAATTGCGTGTTTAGCATTAATGGTAACTGTTGCAAATGTAAATTCTGCTTGTTTTTTCATTATACATCAGCCTAAGTTGCCGTCAAGTGCAAAAGACCTACGTAAATTCTAAAGGACTATGTTCGAAAAATATGTTGATAGCTTGGTAAAGCAGGAAATCGTTGAGGCAGATAAAAAAGACCTATATATTTACGGGTTACAATATGGATTACTTATGGTAGTTAATATTATAACAGTCATGATTATAGGGGCTATTTTAAAGATGACTTGGCAAAGTATATTTTTTATGGTTACATATATACCAATAAGAAGTTACGCAGGAGGATATCATTCAAAAACACAATTAAGATGTTATCTGTTTTCTATAGTAATAATGACGGTAGCACTTTTGGGAATAAAACACTTAATATGGACAGGTTTTATTTACCTAATTATTACGCTTGTTGCAGGGACGGTAATCTTTATACTTGCTCCAGTAGAAAATAGAAACAAACCTTTTGACCAGTTGGAAGTAGTCGCTTACAGAAGAAAAACACGTATACTATTAGGTGGACTTATTGGACTGGCTTCAATAGCTTGGTTTATAGGCATAAAAGAAATTTCAGTGTGCATAACTATGGCATTAATGGTGCTGTCGGTTATGTTAGTATTAGGGAAAGTACAGAATGTTAAAATCAATAAATCGAGCGAACTAAAATTTTAAAAGAGGAGGATTCAAATGAAAAAAAGAATAACGTGCATATTTTTGGTATCAATTATGTTGCTAAGCAGCTTTGCAATAAGTTTTGCTGAATTAGAGGATAACAAAATCTCAAGCCACGAGATAGACAAAGAAACATTAGAAATTATTTTTCAGAGGGTTAGAGAAAACCTAGAAGAAGTAACTGGAGAAGATATCACAGGCCTTGAAAAAAGAACTAAAAATATTATGTCTTCAGAGTATGCCACAGGCTCTGAATTAGAGGAACTTTATGATACTATAAGCAATGTTTTTGAGCGTATTGATAATAATGTTATAGAAGAAACTTATAAACGAACTTTAAAAGAGCTTGATAAAGAAATGAAAGTATCTGTTAATGAAGACACTGTAAATATGGCGATTTTAGCCAAAAAAAGTAATGAAGGATATACCTTGCAAGCCGATTCAGATCATTTGGTTGCAATAGGAATTATTAACCCTTCAAATCCCTTAGCTGTTCGTGGTGGAACTTGGGGAAGCGAGGTTACGGTAAAACTTATTAACAACAATGTACTACCGGTTGTTGTTGATGTATCATGTTCAATAGGCGGAGAATCTTTCTCAGAACAGTTGGCTCCTGCATTTATGTCCGCAGCAGAAAGAGATCTCCATTTTTTAAGGGCTCCCTACCAATCCTATAATTACCTTATTAGTATAACATCATATGCTGATGCACTTTCTGTATCATACTTTATTTATGATACATATATATAGTACAATATTTTATGAGGTAACATAATAAAATATGTTGTAGAAATAACGTTTGTTTTGGTATAACATATATATAAGGATAGTTCATAGTTGAATATTGTAAACTTATATAAATATATTAAATATCTGGTGCTAGAATCTTTTTAACATCTTTGGACTTATGATATTAGCAACTATGTTCTTACTTAGGTAATTAGATTTAAGAATTTTAATAAATCTTCGACCTATTTCTAGAACATTGTTGCTAATTCTGTGTCCAAGAGTTTTCGTTTACAGGAGTTTTTGATAAAAATAAATATTTTTTAATCTTTGTTAAATGTTTTTAGAGATATATAAACTGATTACCAGCATTCTAAAACAAAAAACCGAAGGAGGTTTTTATGCAGAGAAAGTACATAGTTTTTGTTTCAATAATTATGATATTAATAGTATCAGTTTCATGTTCGCCAATGAAAAATCAATATGTAGGACAATATATTACCTTTAACTATCCAAAGGATTGGGAACTGAAGATAAATGAATCTATAGACGGTACGAATATTGATTTAGAAAATGAAATAGATTTTGATTTTTTAATTGATTTAAAAATGATAAAAAACAAAGAAAATGAAGAAGAAGTGATGAAAACAATAGAAGAAGAATTTGCCATAGGGTATCAGAATGCACAAAAATTCCAGTCTATTGAAGTCATGTCATATAAGAACACGAATATTGATGGAGAAATAGCTAAAGAAATGATATTAGAAATTCAAAAGGGTAATGTAGTAATAGAACAGCTTTACTATCTTCTGAAAGAAGATATGGGAACTTATGATGAAGTAAATAATTATCTAGCTGAATATAAAGAACCTGAAAAATTTATTAGCGAAATCAATGAGTCACCACAGCCTTTAGAGGATCTTAAAGCTTTACTTCTTAAACTTGAATTGGAAAGTGAAAAAGAACAAAGCTCAAAAATGCTTGCTGATTCCTTTATTAATAATATTTATAACTTATTGGAGAATGAAGATAATACCTTAATTAAACAAAGAAATATATTGTCAATTAAGGGAAAGACTCAGTTAAATATCTATTTACAAGGTGAAATAGATGACTATCAAAATAGCGAAGAACTTGCTCAAAATATCGTAAACTCTGTAAAATTTGTTGAGTAAGTGGCTAATAATGTCTGTCTGTAAGTGTATGAGAAATTAGAAAAGTATAGATGCAAGTGTATAGAATGCAAGTGGGGACGGTCTTTTCTTGCTAGAGTTACAGAGATATATTGATAAAATAAGTTGAAGGTATTGGGTGGAAAAATTGCCTAGGCAAGCAAGGTCCGTCCCCACTTGCACTAAATTATAAATAGGGGTAAATAGCTTATGACAAAAGGTATATATGAAATCAGCATTCCAACAATTATCTTTTTAGCACTAAACATCGTAGTATTTATTAGTATAACTTATTGGATATATTCATTAATAAAAAAGAAAGGATAGTAAAGAGTGCCAAGGGGACAGGAACCTTGGCACTTAAATTATTCATATTGATAATGCAGAAACATTATAATACAATTATAGTTAAGAGAATTTAATATAAAACTCATAAATTTACTCACTTACAATTTTCTCTATATTTAATTAAGGGTGACTGTTATGCCAAGAAGAGCTAGAAGAAGTGAGACAGATATCTATCATGTTATGCTAAGAGGAATTAACAAGCAACCTATATTTGAAAATGATGATGATAAAAGTAGATATATTGACATAATTAGAGAGTATAATAAATCCAAAAAGTTTCAGGTTTACGGCTGTTGTTTAATGGATAATCATGTTCATCTATTAATACATGAGGGAGAAGATGTCATCTCTACAGTAATCAAAAGAATATGTTCTAGTTATGTATATTGGTACAATAAAAAATATGAAAGGGTAGGACATTTGTATCAAGAAAGATTTAAAAGTGAATGTGTAGAGGATAATAATTACTTTATTAATGTTCTTAGGTATATCCATCAAAATCCGGTGAAGGCTGGAATTGTAAGTGCAAGTAGGGACAGTCCTTTCTTGCTAGAGTGACAGAGATATATGGATAAAATAAGTTGAAGGTATTGGGTGGAAAAATTGCCTAGGCAAGCAAGGTCCGTCCCTACTTGCATTATGGGAAGTACAATGGTACTGGGACCCTAACTTTAACGAGGAAGCTGGTAGCCTTAACCGTTATTATGAAACTTTTGTTTAAAATGATATAATAGTTAATGAAAGCTTATGTTATTACATAATTTTTGGGGAATGATTAATTATGAATGAAAAAAAATTAAGCTACTATAATTCAATGTTTATGGGTGCAACACTATTTTTGACACTATTCTTAATATATAAATTTCCAGGGATTACTGTATTCTACTTTGCAGAATTATATATTATAGTGAACATTGTGAAAAATATTATTATGCACAAACTAGGATTTGACTTTAGAGGTTTTGGAATTAAGAAAATGATTGCCTTAGACTTAAGTATTCTAGTATTATTCGTAGTCTGGCACATTTCAGCAATCAACGATTAATTTATTACTAAAAAATTAAAAGTGTCGGTTATCAAACAGGGTCACGGTTCTAATTAAGTCTTTAATCAGAACCGTGGCTTATAAAGACTAAATATGCATGAAAATATATTTGTTTTAAGTTTTAACCACTAATACTGTTACTTCTACTTAATTGGAACACTAGATTATTCTATTGATGGTGGAAACCCTGTATCAGTAAATCTACCATACTTTACTGAACTATATTCAATACCAGGAATTTAATAAAAAAAGTTGTAAAAGGGAGTATTTTCATGTTAAATATCAATAAAAGAAAAATCATCGTAATTACAATAACAATATATATACTGATATGTGTCATGACAAATATATATTATGAGAAAATATTAGTAAATATAATAGGCAGTGATGAAATAATATTTAGCGTATTTAGCAATGAAGATTCTCCTAAAATTGAAGAAAGATACATTGTATACTTTGATGGATCTTCAGTAAATTTTTCTACAGTTAAAAGTAAAGCCATTGCACCTTTTAATATGGCGTATATACCTTATGTAGAAAAAAAATACATAGTTGACCCTAATAATATGACTTCTGTCGAAGGGTTTTGGGATCACTATGATTATTATAACGATGATGAAAACATTCGAAATGGAGTAGTTTTTCTGGGGTTTCAATTTTATATGTGGCATTCAATGATGCAGTCCTCAAATATTTACTTAGGGATTACAGATAGAAGATTACCCTATGGAAACATATTCAATTGATAGTGTAGCGGAAGGCAAGTACATTTTTATGATAAAATCTGAAGAAGAAATTACCTTTGATGATTTTACCATTATTTCCTTTTAAAGAGTTGTAAATACGTGGTTTATTAATTAAGAAGGAGATTATTTCTCCTTCTTAATTAAACTTAAAAATGTATGAGGGATAAATATTGTTGTTGAAGATTTGTGAGTGCAAGTGGGTGCAAGAAAGGTCCATCCCCACTTGTACACATTATAGTACTACATTATATTCAGAGCGTGACATTATAACTGCTAAATACGAAGTAGGGGAAGGGTTAACAAGCGTTACTCATAAAGTTACTAAATTATAAATAGGGGTAAATAGCTTATGGCAAAAGGTATATATGAAATCAGCATTCCAACAATTATCTTTTTAGCACTAAACATCGTAGTATTTATTAGTATAACTTATTGGATATATTCATTAATAAAAAAGAAATGATAGGGATATATAAGAGATTGGAATTGAATCTGTACTAGAGTAAAAATCAATGCTCTTTTGTGGTAAAAGGTAGGATGTAATTAAAACCAGAAAAGAGCATTCTTTTATGTAGAAAGGGTCAAAGAAAAGCTTATATTAATTCACATATTGAGGTTAAACTCCTTTTTGTATCTGCTGAAAGTTAGAAAAATTAGCGATTAAGGAATATTAAATTTACTCAATTAAATTGAAAACTCCAATTTAAGAGGGAAGGATAAAAATGAAAAAGAAAAAGTATATAGGGATTGCTATTGTAATATGTTTTGTAGTTTATACTCTAATGATACAAGAAGATTTGAGGGGATATAAAACTGGATTTTTTCTAAAGGGAACATATAAGACAGTTGGAGAAGCACCTGGTAATGCAGAATATTTAGCATTTTCTCAAATAAAAGAATCAGGGAAAAATATATTTTTTTATTATAAACAGTTGGATTTTGAATATAAAGGAAATTATATAAGTACTGATAATGCAAATTTATATCGTTTAGATATTGATAATTTACACATAGATAATAGCTATATTCTTGTTGAGAAAGATAAAATTTACATCATTAAAGATAAAAATGTTTTAGAATGTGAGAAAATTGCCGATGAAGTATTGATCATGAATCCACCAAGTAAAACTACTGGTAAATAAAGATATAAAGTGACACTGCTGAAATCGTGTCTGCAAGTGGGGAATCGCCTGGGCAAGCAAGGACCGTCCCCGCTTGCCATACCCGCTTGCCATATTTAAAGATATAAAGTGACACTGCTGAAATCGTGTCTGCAAGTGGGGAATCGCCTGGGCAAGCAAGGACCGTCCCCGCTTGCCATATTTACAAAAGATAATCTTAGGTAGTAGCAAAGAGCTATAGTTTTGAAAATTTATAGCGATAATTTAAATATACTCACTATAAAGGCTCTATTGAATCTAACTAGACCGACATGGAAAACTATTTCTATGCCCAATGTCATTAAGTTAGTGAAAAAGATGGAAGAAAGGAAAACAGGTGATTGAAGGAATTGTTCTATCAAGCACCTGTTTTTTAAGAAAAGTATAATTATAAACACAACAAGTAAACAGAGTCTATCTCTGCAAAAAAATGTTTTGACCACTAATTTCTTTAGAGAGTTGAAATAAACGGTTTATTAATTAAGAAGGAGAAATATTTCTCCTTCTTAATTAATGTGTGCCTGGCATAGGAATAGTATATAGTTTCAGTTTAGATTTACTATAGGTACGAATGAATTCGTACCTACTGGGTTAAGAGAATTTAATTTCTAGAATTGCTGTAGGATCGAATGAATTCGTACCTATATCTATTCATTTGCGTAAAGACTTTTAAAAATAGCTAAAACAGTGTACAATAACTTAAGAATTTAAATTTGTGTAAATAGTTAAGGGAGGCTTAGGATGAATATACATAAAGATGAAAAAAGGATTAAATTACTTTTAGAGCTATCTAAAAGAATTGGATATGACTTTAAAAATATAAAGTATTTAAATGAAGCAATGACCCATAGTTCTTATGCAAACGAAAATAAAAAATCAAATATTGCCTATAATGAAAGACTTGAGTTTTTAGGAGATTCTGTTTTAAGTATAGTAATAAGTGAGTATCTTTTCAAACGATTAAAAACAGTACAAGAAGGTGATTTGACTAAAATTCGTGCTAATATTGTTTGTGAACCTTCTTTAGCAAAATCTTCTCAGGAAATGAATATAGGGAATTATCTTTGGCTAGGAAAAGGAGAAGAATCTACAGGGGGTAGAGAAAGAGTTTCAATTCTAGCAGATGCTTTTGAAGCTGTAATTGGAGCTATTTATTTAGATGGAGGAGTGGAGAGCGCAAGGAAATTTATTCTTGATAGTCTTCATGATATTATAGAAGATGCTATTGAAGGACGACTTTTTCAAGATTATAAAACTCATTTGCAAGAAGTAATACAAAGTCAAAATTCGGAAAAAATCACCTATGAGGTTGTTAAAGAAGAAGGACCAGATCATGATAAAATTTTCCATGTACATGTTTTAATAGGCAATAAAATAGCAGGTACAGGTTATGGTAAAAGCAAGAAGGAAGCAGAACAAAATGCGGCTAATAAAGCATTAAAAGAGGTTTAAGATGGGTAAAAATTATTATATAATTCCAATTTTTATACCCCATAAAGGATGTCCTTTTGACTGTGTTTTTTGTAATCAAAAGAAAATTACAGGTTTGGAAACTGAACTAACAGGTGATTTAATAGCTGGTCAAATAAAAGATTACTATGATACTATTCCAGATAAAGAAAAAGTCCAGATAGAAATAGCTTTTTTTGGAGGTAGCTTTACAGGTATAGATATTGAAATGCAAAAAGAATTATTAAGTAAGGCCTATGAATGGAAGTCTAAGGGCTTAGTAAAGGATATAAGGCTCTCTACAAGACCTGACTATATAAGCCATGAAATATTAGAGGTTTTAATAAAGTATGGAGTTACCATAGTTGAATTAGGGGTACAATCAATGGATGAAGAGGTACTTCTTCAAAGTGGTAGAGGGCATACCGCTGAGGATGTGATAAATGCTTCCAAATTAATTAGGGAGTATGGGATTCAATTGGGACTTCAAATGATGTTAGGATTACCAGGAGATTCTAAAGATAAAGCTTTAATGACAGGGGAGAAGTTGATTAAAATTAACCCTGACTTTGTTAGAATATATCCTACATTAATTATTAAAGATACTCACCTAGAACAATTATACCTAACTGGAAGATATACACCTTTATCCTTATCTGAAGCAGTAGATATTTCTAAGGACTTATTAAAAAAATTCATAAAAAATAAGATGCCTGTTATACGGATTGGGCTACAGCCTACAGAAGAATTAGTATTAAAAGGCTCAGTTATTGCCGGTCCATTTCATCCATCTTTTAGACAATTAGTTGAAAGTGAAATAATAAAAGATTCTTTAAAATATCTCTTTTCTAAAAACAATATAAAAAATATAAATACTACACTTAATATTGAAATAAAAAATCAATTAGTTTCAAATCTGGTAGGACAAAAAAAAACAAATATTATTTTTTTAAAGACTCATTTTAATATAAAAAATATAAAAATTATACCAAATAATAGAGTGCCTAATAATAGTGCGATTATCAATTTTAATGATAAAGAAATAGTTTATGATCTTTATAAATATATAGAAAATACGGCTTTTTAAGTGTTTGTATTTTGAATGTTAGTGTATTCTATTAATGAAATATATATGATAGAATTATTAGAAGTGATTTTTGTAAAAAAGAGGTGTTTGTTTTTGTACTTAAAAAAGGTTGAAATACATGGATTTAAATCCTTTGCAGATAGAACTGAAATTGATTTTGAAAATGGTATAACAGGTGTGGTTGGGCCTAATGGGAGCGGTAAATCTAATGTTTCTGATGCTATACGGTGGGTTTTAGGAGAGCAGAGTGCAAAAACCCTTCGTGGAAGTAAAATGGAGGACATAATTTTTGCTGGTACTACCAAGAGAAAACCAACTGGAATGGCAGAAGTAACTCTAACACTAGATAATACCTCTGGAAAACTTCCTATTGACTACTCAGAGGTATCTGTTACTCGTAGAGTCTATAGGTCGGGGGAAAGTGAATACTATATAAATAAGTCTTTGTGTAGACTTAAGGATATAAAAGAAATACTTATGGATACAGGTATAGGTATTGATGGTTACTCAATAATTGGACAAGGTCGTATTGATGAGATATTGAGTAATAAGTCAGAGGATAGACGTATTCTTTTTGAAGAAGCGGCAGGTATAGTAAAATATAAAACAAGAAAAGAAGAAGCTGAGAAAAAGCTAAATAGTACTAATCAAAATCTTGTTCGTGTCAACGATATTATTGAAGAACTACAGGCTAGAATAGAACCTTTAAAAAATCAAAGTAAGAAAGCGAATGAATATATTGAAATAAAGGGCAAGCTAAAAAATCTGGAAATTAATCTTATTGTAAGAGAACTAGAACAGTTAAAAAATAATATTGAAACTTTAAAAGAGCAAAAAACAATTATTGGAAAACAGCTAAATGAGTATTCAATAAATAAGTCTAGTATTGATGAAAAATATAACTCTACAAAAATCAAATTAAAGGATTTAGAGGACTCTATAAGTCAAGTGCAAAATAATATTTATGAAACCTTGCATTTAATTGATCGTAAAAATGGAGAAATAACACTTTGTAAAGAAAAAATAAATAATTTTACTGATAATAGTCTTAGGATAAAAAAAGAACTTTCAACAATAGATAAAAATATAGGAATTTTTAAAACTCAATCTTTTGAAGAAAAAGAAAAACTTGATGAACTAAATAAAGAGTTAGATATTAAAAAAGAAACATTAAATAGTAGGGCAAGTGAATTAGAAGAAGTGAATAATCAACTTTATCATCAAGAAGAAGAAATGGAAAAGTCTAAAAGTAGTGTGATAGAGCTTTTAAATAGTATTGCAAGTAAAAAAAGCGAATTAAATAGTTTGGAAACACTAAGGTCTAGCCTTTTAAAACGACAGATGCAGGTTGATGAAGAATTAGCTCAATATAATACTAAAAAAGAAGAGCTAGTAAAAAAAGAAGAAAATGCTATAGAAAATGAAAAATTAATTGAGATAGCTTTTACTGAAAAAAAAGAAGAAAAGAAAATATTAGAACAAAAAATCCAAGAAAGTAATAGCCTTATTTTTGAGATTAACAAGGAACTTGAGAATATTAAAAATGTGATTCAAGAATCTAAAACTAGAAAAAAAATATTGGTTGAAATGGAAAAAGACTATGAGGGTTTTAATCAAAGTGTAAAGAATACTTTGATTCATGGGAGAAAAAACCCGGAAATAAAAAAGGGAATAGTAGGAGTTGTAGCAGAGCTTATACAAGTCCCCAAAGGTTTAGAAGTGGCAATAGAAGTGGCATTAGGTGGTTCAATGCAAAATATAGTGTGCTATACATCTGAGGATGCTAAACGAACTATATCAGATTTAAAAAAATACAATTTTGGTAGAGTGACTTTCTTACCTTTAGACAATATTAAATCAGGTAATATAGCAAATATTAATCATATTAAGAATACTATAGACGGAATTGTTAATACAGCTATTGATTCTATAGTCTTTTCAGAGCAGTATAAAAATATCTTTGAGTATTTACTAGGTAGAGTTATTATAGTTGATAAGATTGAAAATGGAATAAAATTAGCAAGAAAAACTGGCAACAAGTATAAGATTGTATCTTTGGAAGGGGATGTAATTAATCCTGGAGGTTCTATAACGGGAGGAAGCTATAGATCTAAAACTACAAGTATATTAAGCAGAAAAAGAGAGATAGAAGATATAGAAAAGATTATAGAATCCCAAACAAAAGTGTATTATCAGAAAAAGGAAATCACAGAAAACTATTATTTAGAATTAGAATCACAAAATAAAAAATATAAAGAAACTGAGCAAATTCTTAAAGAAAGAGAAATAGATTTAGTCAATGCAAGTAATGGTAAGATTCAAATCCAAAAAGAATTAGCTAATATTAATCAAACTATTAATCGTTTGGAAAAGGAAATAAAAGAGCTTAGCAATGATGGATATGAAACAAAATTATCTATAGAAAATATAATTAAACAAATTAATGAATTTGAAAAACATAGAGATAATATACAGGATTCTACTTTTAATAATAAAACAATATATGATGAACAGAAAACCAAGAAGGATAAGTTATTAGATGAGGTTACAGGCTTAAAGATATCTTATGCAGAATTAAAAGAAAAAAAGCACCATATGGAAAGAAATTTAGTGGAGATTTTAAATAAAGAAGAGTCTTTAGCTAGTGATAGAACTTTTAAGATAAATGAGCTTGATGAGATTAAAAAATCTATTGATAATCTACAAAAAAATCTTGAAGAAATTCAAATAGAATTGAAAGATTCTGATGTATTAAAACAACAATATGAATTTAATCTTTCACAAATGAAAGTAAACAAAGAAAATCTGGATACACACTATAGTGAAATAGAAGCTGATCTTAAAAAGATAAATGAAGATATAGGAGAGCTTCAAGAAAGTAAGCATAAAATTGAAATGAAATTAACTCGTTTAGAAACTCAACAAGAATCTCATTTAAACAAGTTATGGGAAGATTATGAAATAAGTTATATGGAGGCTATAGAGTATAAAAACAATGATATAAATATTAATGAAGCATCAAAGCATATAAGAGAGCTTAGAAACAGGTTAAAGGATATAGGTAATGTTAATTTAAATGCCATTGAAGAATATAAAGAAGTACTGAATAGACATGAATTTTTAACTACACAAAAAGAGGATTTGATAGATGCTAAAAATTCTCTTGATAAAGTTATTGAAGAAATGGATAATACAATGCGTATTCAATTTATGGAAAGCTTTGAAAAGATTAAAGTTAATTTTGATGAAGTTTTCAGGCAAATGTTTGGTGGAGGAAGAGCAGATATTAAACTTGAAAATGAAGAAGATGTTTTAACAACAGGAATTGAGATAGTTGCACAACCACCAGGTAAAAAGCTTCAAAATCTCTTGCTTTTATCAGGAGGAGAAAGAGCATTAACAGCTATAGCCTTGTTATTTGCTATTTTAAGAGTAAAGCCTACTCCATTTTGTATACTTGATGAAATAGAAGCAGCTCTTGATGATGCCAATGTATATAGATTTGCAGATTTTCTCAAGGAGTTTTCAACAGAAACTCAATTTATAGTGGTAACTCATAGGAAAGGTACTATGGAAGCTGTGGATGTATTGTATGGAATAACCATGCAGGAAGAAGGAATATCAACATTAGTTTCAGTTAAATTAACAGAAAAAGCTAGCTAGATTGGAGGATAAAATGTTTAAGAAAATAATCTCAAAGTTTAAACAGGAAGAAAATAACAAGCCTAAAGAAAATGTTGAAAAAGACGAAAGTGAACTAACAGAAATTGAAAGTGAAGAGATTAAGTTAGAAAACAAAGATGAGGAAACTGTTGAGGAAATCAATGAAACATTATCTGAAGAAGAAATTACTATTGATGAAAATAACGAAGAAAAGAAAGGTTTTTTTTCAAAATTAAAACAAGGGTTAAGTAAGACTAAGCAAGGTATTGCTGATAAGGTGGATGATGTATTAAAATCTTATAAGAAGGTAGATGAAGATTTATTTGAAGAAATTGAAGAAATTCTAATAACTTCAGATGTTGGAGTAAATACTTCTTTAGAAATTATTGATAGGCTACGAAAAGGAGCTTTAGAAAGAAAAATAACAGAGTCAGAAGATCTAAAGGGATTGCTTAAGGAAATAATGATTGAGATTTTAGATAAAGGTGAAGACCATAAATTAAATATAGCTACTTCACCTACAATTATTCTAGTTGTGGGCGTTAATGGAGTAGGAAAAACTACTTCCATAGGGAAAATAGCCCATAATCTTAAACAGCAAGGCAAAAAAGTTTTGCTAGCTGCTGGGGATACATTCCGTGCAGCTGCTATTGACCAATTGGAAATATGGAGTGAGAGAGTGGGAGTAGATGTTATTAAGCATAAAGAGGGCTCTGATCCTGCTGCAGTAATTTTTGATGCTATTCAAGCCGCCAAAGCAAGAAAAACTGATGTGCTAATTTGTGATACTGCTGGAAGACTTCATAATAAGAAAAATTTAATGAATGAATTAGGTAAGGTTGTAAAGGTTGCTGATAGGGAATTTCCTGAGGCAACTAGGGAAATAATCCTTGTACTAGATGCTACAACTGGACAAAATGCCTTACAGCAGGCAAAAATATTTAAAGATGTTACAGATATTAATGGAATAGTGTTAACTAAGCTTGATGGTACAGCAAAGGGTGGAGTTGTAATGGCTATAAGCAATGAACTTAATATACCTGTAAAGCTAGTTGGTGTAGGAGAAGGGATAAATGATCTTCAAAGTTTTAATGCTATAGATTTTGTTAACGCCTTATTTGGTGATGACAAGTAAAAAGCATTGACATACTTATAAAAGTAATGTAAAATAACATCTGTAAAGTAAAACACCTTTACAGATGAAGTTATATAAGGGAGTGCAAACTATGTTTGATAAAATACTCCAAATAAATTTGTTGCTTGATTTTTATGGACAGCTATTAACTGAAAGACAACAGGATATATTGCAGCTTTATTATACAGATGATTTATCTTTAGGAGAAATTTCAGAGCAGCTGCATATAAGTCGACAAGCTGTATTTGACACAATGAAACGAGCTGAAAAGCTATTATTTGAATATGAGAAAAAATTAGACTTAGTAAATGCATCTATTTATACAAAAAAACAGACACAAAAGATAATTGAAACTGCAGAAGAATTAGAACAAAAAATTCTTCGATTATCAAATGATACTGAAGATATATTGTTAGTTGTGGAAAAGATAAAAGAGATTTCTCAGGATATATTAGAAAAATAACCCTTTAAGAGGTGATAAAATGGTTTTTGAGGGTTTAGCAGATAAGCTTCAAGGTGCTTTACAAAAATTAAAAAGTAAGGGTAAGCTTACAGAAAATGATGTAAAGGAAGCTATGAGAGAAGTTAAAATGGCTTTATTGGAAGCTGATGTTAACTTTAAAGTTGTTAAAGACTTTATTAATAAAGTTAAGGAAAGAGCTGTAGGTAGTGAAGTAATGGAAAGTTTGACCCCTGGTCAACAAGTAATCAAAATTGTAAACGAAGAGCTTACAGCTTTGATGGGAACTACCAATACTAAGCTTACTTTTTCTCCAAAACCCCCAACTATAATTATGTTGGTAGGATTACAAGGAGCAGGTAAGACTACAACAGCAGGAAAACTTGGTGGATATTTAAAGAAAATGGGTAAAAGACCTTTGCTTGTTGCAGGAGATATTTATAGGCCTGCTGCAATAAAACAGCTACAGGTAGTAGGTAGTCAGTTAGATATACCTGTATTTGCTATGGGAGATAAAATCAGTCCTATTGATATTGCAAAAGCCGCTTTAGAGCATGGTAACAAGCATAGTAATGATATAATAATAATTGACACAGCAGGACGACTTCATATAGATGAAGGTCTTATGGATGAACTAGAAAGTATTAAAGCTGGGGTAAGTCCTCAAGAAATTTTACTTGTTGTAGATTCAATGACTGGTCAAGATGCTGTAAATGTGGCAGAAAGCTTTAACGAAAAGCTGGGAATAGATGGTGTTATTTTAACAAAACTAGATGGTGATACCAGAGGTGGTGCAGCTCTATCAGTAAGGGCTGTTACAAATAGACCAATAAAATTTGTAGGTATGGGTGAAAAACTAGATGATTTAGAACCTTTTTATCCAGATAGAATGGCTTCAAGAATATTAGGCATGGGAGATGTACTTAGTCTAATTGAAAAAGCCCAAGCTAATTTTGATGAAGATAAAGCTAGAGAGTTAGAAAAGAAACTAAGGACTCAAGAGTTTACTTTTGATGATTTTTTAGAGCAGCTTCAACAGATGAAAAGCATGGGACCTTTAAGTCAACTACTAGAAATGATACCTGGTGCAAACACTAAGCAATTAAAAAACTTAGATATAAATGAAAAAGAATTCGTACATGTAGAAGCAATGATACAGTCTATGACAAAAGAAGAAAGAAAGAACCCTAGTGTTATTAATGGTAGTAGGCGAAAAAGAATTGCCAAGGGTAGTGGAATGACAGTTAATAAAGTAAATAACTTATTAAAACAATTTGAGCAAACTAAAAAAATGATGAAACAGTTCTCAAATATGGATAAAGGCATGAAAAAAGGTAAAAAACCTAAACTACCTTTCTTTGGAAAATAGTAACACAATTATTAAAAGGAGGTGAAATATATGGCAGTAAAGATAAGATTGAAAAGAATGGGAGCTAAGAAAAAACCTTTCTATAGACTTGTTGTATCAGATTCACGTTCACCAAGAGATGGTAAATTTATTGAAGAAATAGGACATTACAATCCCATTTCAGAACCAGTTCAAGTGAAAATTGATGATGAAAAGGCTATTAAATGGTTAAAAAATGGTGCTCAACCAACTGATACCGTAAAGAGCTTGTTTAAAAAGCATGGTGTTATAGAAAAATTTGAGCAGTCTAAGAAAGCGTAATAATGCTTTCGGGGGGTGTAAAATATTATGGGTGAACTTGTAAAAGTAATAGCTAAAGCTCTAGTAGATAACCCAGATGAAGTATTTATTTCCGAGATTGAAGGTAGCCAGTCCTTAATTGTAGAGCTTAAGGTAGCTCCTGAAGATATGGGAAAAGTTATTGGAAAACAAGGAAGAATAGCTAAAGCTATTAGGACTGTTGTTAAAGCAGCGGCAACTAAAGAAAATAAAAGAGTGGTTGTTGAGATTATTCAATAATAATTAAAGGATTAGGACAACCTAGTCCTTTAATTATTATGTATAAAAAGTATATATTATGAAAAAAATACTAACTAATTACCTTGTATTGGTAGGTGCTTATAATGAAAGAAAACTTTCTGAAAGTAGGACAGATAATAAATACTCATGGGGTACGAGGGGAAATGAAAGTGTATCCTTTAACTGATTATAAAGAGCGATTTGAAGAACTAGAGTATGTATATCTTGAAGATTCTATAGCTCATAAAAAAATATATATAGATAATGTTAAATATAAGAACAATATAGTAATTCTTAAAGTTAAGGGAATAGAAAGTTTAAATGATGCAGAAAAATTAAAAACTAAATATATATTTATAGATAGAGCTGATTCAAGAAAATTACCTGAGGATACTTTCCTTGTAGCTGATTTAATTGGTTTAAAGGTATATACTGAACAAAACGAATTAATTGGAACTATAAATGATGTTATTCAGTCAGCAGGTAATGATATATATGAGATTATAGACTATAATAATCCATCAAAAAAGATATTAATTCCAGCAGTAGGGGAATTTATTAAAGAAGTTGATCTGGAAAAGGGAATTATAGTTAATGTAATAGAAGGTTTAATAGAATGAAAATAAATATTCTTACACTTTTCCCAGGAATGTTTAATGGCCCAATGGGAGAAAGCATAATAGGTAGAGCTGAGGATAATGGTTTTGTAAAAATAAATTTAATAGATATACGAGACTATAGTGATAATAAGCATAAAAGCGTCGATGATTATCCCTATGGTGGAGGGCCTGGAATGGTAATGCAGGCACAACCCTTATTTAAGGCTTTAGAATCAATTGATGCTAAATCTGGCAGAATTATTTATATGTCACCAAAGGGAAAGACTCTAAATCAAGAGCTTGCTACCAAGTTATCAAAAGAAAATAATATGACAATTATATGTGGCCACTATGAGGGTATAGATCAAAGGGTAATAGATCATTGGGTTACAGATGAAATATCCATAGGAGATTATGTTTTGACTGGTGGAGAACTACCAGCGATGGTCTTAACTGATTCAATTGTTAGATTAATACCAGGTGTGTTAGGACAAGAAGAATCTTTTAAAGATGAGTCGTTTTTTTCTGGACTTTTAGAATATCCACAATATACTAGACCAAGTGAATACAATGGATTAAAAGTACCTAGTGTATTGCTATCTGGAAATCACAAAGTGATTGATGAATGGAGAAAAGAAGAATCCCTTAAAATAACAAAGATCAATAGACCAGATTTATTTGAAAAATACATAAAAAGTAAAGAGCTTACAAAAGAAGAAAAAAAGATTATTGATTCTATTATAGAAAACAATGCAAAAAAATAGACTTGTATGATGTTTATTATTATGATATAATCTTATGGGTGTAATACGGACGGTCCTCTATTATTAAGAATATGAACGTCTAAGAAGGAAGGAGGAATCATTATGGATATTATAAGAGCTATTGAGCAAGAACAGTTAAAGCCTGAGATACCTAATTTTAATGTTGGTGACACTGTTAAAGTGCATTTAAAGGTTAAGGAAGGTACTAGAGAAAGAATTCAGATATTTGAAGGTTTTGTTCTTAAAAGACAAAATGGTGGAGCTAGAGAAACTTTCACAGTAAGAAGAATTTCTTACGGTGTAGGTGTTGAAAGAACTTTACCTGTACATTCTCCAAAAATCGAAAAGATTGAAGTTGTGAGAAAAGGAAAAGTTAGAAGAGCTAAGCTTAACTATCTTAGAGAAAGAACAGGTAAAGCAGCTAAAATTAAAGAAAAGAAAAGATATTAATTTACTACTAGAGGGGCTGATTTCAGTCCCTTTATGTATTTAATCATAAAGTTTTGGAAGGTAAAATATGGGTTATGGATAAAAATATATTAACTAAATTAATTAAAAATCTTATTATAGCTTTAATTATAGCCATAGCTTTAAAAGTTCTTTTTATAGACTTTATACAAGTAGATGGAAAATCTATGTTTAATACATTAAAGGATGGAGAAAAGCTACTGCTTAATAAAGTAGTGTATAAATTAAGAGAGCCTCAAAAAGGCGAAATTATTATTTTTGAGTATCCTTTAGATAAGAAAGATCAAATGATAAAAAGAGTTATAGCAATAGAAGGTGATACCATTGAAATAATTCAAGGAAAGGTTATAGTAAATGGGGTCAAACTGTCAGAGGATTACATAAGAGAAGAAACCTTAGAGAATCTTGGAAGGAAAGCTGTGCCTAAAAATACTATTTTTGTATTAGGGGATAATAGAAACAATAGTAAGGATAGTAGATTTGAAGATATAGGTTTTATTCCTCAAAAACTTATTAAAGGTAAGGCAATGTATGTAATTTGGCCATTTGAAAATATACGGAAAATACGCTAGTGAATAAATGAGGTGTAAATTGTGCATATAAATTGGTATCCTGGACATATGAAAAAAACAATGGAATTAATTCAAAGTAATTTAAAGCTTGTAGATGTTGTAGTAGAGCTTTTAGATGCTAGAATTCCCAATAGTAGTAGAAATCCCAAGATTAATAATATTGTTGGGGATAAGCCTAAGGTTATAGCCCTTAATAAAAGTGATTTATCAAATTCATCTGTTACCACAAGCTGGATAAGCTATTATAAGGATAACGGTATAAACGCCATACCTATAAATTCAATTACAGGTTATGGACTGGATACTCTTTTAAAGGAAGTAGAAGAGGTAGCTAGACCTAAGATGGAACATTTAATAAGCAAGGGAATGCGAAAACGTCCAATTCGTATTATGATTGTTGGTATACCCAATGTGGGAAAATCTTCTTTGATAAATAAATTGACTAAAAAGAAAAGTACTAAAACAGGAGATAGGCCAGGTGTTACCAAGGGAAAACAATGGGTTAGACTTAAAGGAAATATAGAGCTACTAGACACACCAGGAGTCTTGTGGCCTAAGTTTGAAGATGAAGAGGTAGGGCTTAAGCTAGCTTTTACCGGCTCAATTAAGGATGAAGTTTTGGATATTGAGACAATTGCATTAAAGCTAATTGAATATCTAGGCAATACATTTGGAGATTTGATAATGGAAAGATATAAGCTTGATAAAATCGAACCTACTCCTTTAGAAAATATGGAAATGATCGCAAAGAAAAGAGGCTGTATTCTTGGTGGTCAGAAGATAGATTATATGAGGGTATCTAATATTATTATAGATGAATTTCGGAGTGGGAAAATTGGAAAAATATCTTTAGAATTACCGGATAAAGCTTGAAAGTTGAAGGTTGAATGTTAAGATCAAAGGCAAGATCAAGGGCAAGATCCTTCGCATTCGCTCAGGATGACATTTGGGAGGTTTATTTTGATCTGTCATCCTGAGTGAATACGAAGGATCTTCTTTTAAGGTTTAAGGTTTTTTCTTTCAACTTTCAACATAAAAAAAATATCTTTCTCCTAAAAGATATTTTTTTCTTTTTCTACAAATTATGCCATCTATAGTTTTTGTGATAAAATAGTAAAAAAAACATAAGGAGCTTTTATGGAACTAGAAAAATTAAGTGTTAAAGAAATAGATAAGTTTATGAAAGAAGTGGATGTTTTAGACTACCCTCAATATATTCCTAAGTTATTAGAAGATAAAAGACAATCAATTCAAAAGTTGGGTAGTAAGTTTAAAAATAATTATAAGAAATATCATGAAGAATATGAAAGAGTTATGAATTTATGGAAATATGAAAACTATGTTTATGATAATGGCTATAATTTAGTTGCCGGTCTTGATGAAGCAGGAAGAGGACCTTTAGCTGGACCTGTTGTTGCAGCAGCAGTAATTCTTCCAAAGGGCTTATTTATAGAAGGAATAAATGATTCTAAAAAAATATCAAAAACAAAAAGAGAAAATATCTATAATATCATACAAAAAGAAGCTATAGGCGTGGGTATAGGTGTAGTAGATAATGAGACTATTGATAAAATAAATATTTTAAATGCCACAAAACTGGCTATGACTCAAGCAATTAAAAAATTACTCCAATCTCCAGAGTTTTTATTAATTGATGCTTTAGAGTTGCCAAATATTGCTATAGACCAAAAACCTCTTATTCAAGGAGATAGTAAAAGTATTTCAATTGCAGCAGCTTCAATTATAGCCAAGGTTTTTAGAGATAAAGCAATGGTGGAATACAGTAATTTGTATCCAGATTATAATTTTGATGTTCATAAGGGCTATGGCACTGCAAAACATTATGAGGCTATAAGAAAGTATGGAATCACCCCTATCCACAGAAAAACATTTTTAAAAAGTATGGTGAAGGGCTATGAAAATAGAACATCTTATTAATTCAAAGCAAGTAGGAGAATCTAAAAACAAGGAAGGCACTAGTTATAAGCTAGGCCAGCTTATTCGTGCTAAAATAGTTGAAGTAATTAGTGAAAACAATTTAATACTGAAAGATACAAATGGAAATATATTTAATGCTAAAAGTGAATTAAATATATATAATTCTGGGTCGGATTATATTGAATTTACTGTTACTAATATTAAAGATGATACTGTATACATAAAAATGTTATCTAAAGAAAGCAGTACTAATGATGATAAAATATCAACCTTATTAAGGGATATGGGTTTAAAACTTAATAAAGATAATATAGATTTAGTTAAACAGCTTATAAAATATGGACTTCCTCTTACGAAAGATAATATTACTTATATGCAGAAGATAAAAACCTCTTTTACAAAGACATTGGAAATTTTTAATAATAATAAGATTGTTTTAACAGATAAGCTTAGAGATACAAATATTATAGAAGTATTAAAGGAAGTACTTAAATACGATAAAACACAAATTTCAAAAGATAATGTACAAAAAAATGGAACTCAGACCACAAGCTTTGATACATACAATATAGATTATAATAAATTAGCTTTTTTACAAAAAAATAATTTTACCATGAACTTATCTAATTTAGATCAGATAAGAAATATAATTTTAGAAGAATTTTCTTTTGAAAAGCAAATAAATTCTCTGATACATACTCTACAAAAAGATATGTCAACTATTCATATGGCTAACGCGTTAAAAGAAATTTCAACTGAGCTTAGGAATATGATTTTTGATAAAAAAATAGATGCTGGGGAAATCTTTAAAAAACTTACAAACAATATATTGAACATATCAGCAAATATTGAAAAAGGAAAAAGTGATGAAAATCTTTCTGCTCAATTAGATAGTGTAAAAAATAGTTTAGAGTTTATTGGAAAAATTAATCAATTTCAGACATTTTTACAATTACCTCTTTTATTAGAGAACCAACAAAAAAAGCTAGAATTATATGTTTTAAAAAACAATAAAAATTCCAAGCTACAATTAAATCAAAATTTCAAAATTTTTCTATCTTTAAACACCAATTATCTAAATACCGTTCAAGCTATGATAGAAACTGACTTGAAAAATATGAATATAAAGTTTTTTTTAGATAACGAAGAGGATAAAAAATTTTTTTTGAAATTTGATAACAAATTGAAATCTATAATAGGGAATATAGGATATGATAACGCAAATATTGATTTTACTGTAACTGATAGTAAAATGAATCTGTTAACTTTTGAAGAAAAATATAGTCAATATAAATTGAATTCTATAGATGTAAAGGTGTGATTTAGATGACTCAAAAAAAAGAGCTTGCTGCAGCTATTAAATATGATTCTAATAAAGATGATGCTCCAATTATTCTCGCCAAGGGACAAGGGGAAACTGCAAAGAGAATAACAGAGAAGGCTAAAGAGTCAGATATACCATCCTATAAAGATGAAAAGCTGGCAAAGCAATTAATGAGTCTATCTGTAGGACAAGAAATCCCTTCAGATCTTTATCAGGCAGTGGCAGAGGTACTGGCTTTTATTATAGATATTGATGAATTAAGAGGTAGTGAAAATGTCTAAGTATAAGAAAACTTTAGGTAAAACAGGAGAAGATATAGCTGCAAAATATCTGGAAAACAAGGATTACAAGATTATTATTAGAAACTTTAGTTGCAGATTGGGAGAAATAGATATTATAGCTTATAAAGACAATACATATGTTTTTATAGAGGTGAAAACAAGAAAAACACTACTCTTTGGTAGACCTTGTGAAGCTGTTGATTATACTAAGAAAAAGCATTTGTATAATGTAGCTCAATATTTTATACAAAAAAACAGATTAAAGGGATGCAATTTTAGATTTGATATTATAGAAGTTATAGCAACTTCAAACTTTAAGATAAATCATATAGAAAATATAGACCTATAAAAATTTTTTTGCAAAAAATAAACAGAAAATTAATATTATTCCAAAAAAATAAAGGAGAAAAAAGAAAAATATTGAAATATAATGTAAGTATATAGTTGTAAGGCGGGGAGGTAAAATATTTGCTTTCAAGGATACAAAGTTGCGTGCTAAATGGATTAGATGGAAGTATTACAGAAGTAGAAGTTGATATTTCTAATGGTTTGCCAGCTCTTAATATAGTAGGACTACCAGATACTGCTGTTAGAGAGTCAAAAGAACGAATACGATCAGCTATAAAAAATTCAGGTTTTGATTTTCCTATGAGGAGAATAACAATAAATTTAGCACCAGCTAATACAAAAAAAGAAGGTACACATTTTGATTTGCCTATGGCATTTGGAATATTAGAGGCTTCAAATCAGATTAATTCAAGCTTTATAAGAGAATTTGCCTTTATAGGGGAGATGTCATTAAATGGGAAATTAAATAGGATTACTGGTGCACTACCGTTGGTTATTGCACTTAGAAATCAAGGTATAAAAAAAATAGTTCTTCCTTATGAAAATGTAGGAGAGGCGGCTATAATAAAGGACATAGAGGTCTACCCCTTTAGTAATCTTAATGAGATAATTGATTTTTTCCAAAAGGGGCCAAATTTGTATTTACCTTATAAGGTTAATGCTGAAATAAAAGATAAAATCAAGGAACTTGATACTGAAGATTTTTCCGATATTATTGGACAGGATAGTGTTAAAAGAGCTTTTCAGATAGCAGCAGCAGGAGGACATAATATCCTGATGATAGGTCCTCCCGGGTCAGGTAAGACAATGATAGCTAGAAGAATGCCATCCATATTACCAACTATGTCTTATGAGGAAAGTCTTGAGGTAACAAAAATATATAGTGTTGCAGGTGAGTTAAATAATTCTTCTTTGATAATCCGTAGACCCTTTCGGTCTCCCCATCACACTATATCAAATGTTTCACTGGTAGGTGGGGGAAGGATACCCAAACCTGGGGAGGTATCTTTAGCACATTATGGGGTTTTGTTTTTAGATGAATTACCAGAATTTCAGAAAAATGCCCTGGAAGTATTAAGACAGCCTATGGAAGATGAATATGTGACTATTTCTAGGGTTAATGCCTCTACAACATTTCCAACAAAATTTATTTTAGTGGGCAGTATGAACCCTTGTCCCTGTGGATATTTTGGTGACTCTACTCATCAATGTAGCTGTACACCTATTCAAATAAAGCGATATTTATCAAAAATTTCAGGTCCTTTATTAGACAGGATAGATATTCATATAGAGGTTTTTCCAATAAAGTATGAAGAATTAAATTCAGAAATTAATTCAGCTACTTCAGCTGAATTAAAAGAAAAATTAGAGAAAGCGCGTTTAATTCAAATCCAAAGGTATAAGAATGATAATATACTTTTTAATTCTCAATTAACACCAAGGTTAATAAAAAAATATTGTAAGCTAGGTAGTTCACAAAAAGGTCTAATGAAAGAAGCTTTTAATAAAATGGGATTAAGTGCTCGTGCTCATAACAGGATTATTAAACTTTCACGTACTATAGCAGATTTAGAAGAAAAGGAAACCATTGATGTATCTCATTTAGCAGAAGCTATTCAATATAGAAATCTGGATAAGAAGTTCTGGAATAATTGATATGGGTGATAAAATGGATGAAAAAGATTATATTTTGTGGTTAAGTAATGTAGAAGGAGTTGGAGTTAAAACTTTAGAAAAACTAATAAGATATTATGGTAGTGGAAAGAATATTTTTAATTCATCGACAAATAATCTCTACTCTTTTAAGGGAATACCCCAGTCTACAATTGAAAATATATTAAAAAATAAAAATGTTGAGTATATAGAAAAGCTTAAATGTAATTTTAATAAGAATTCTATAGAAGTGTTATCTAAGACTGAAGAAGATTATCCTGAAAATTTAAAGAATATTTATGACCCTCCCTATATATTGTATAAAAAAGGGTATATAAGTGAAAAAGATAATAATGCAATAGCTATAGTAGGTTCTAGAAATCCATCACCTTATGGAAAATGGGCAGCTTATAAATTTGCCAGTGAGTTGGCAAGAATAGGTATAACAATAATTAGTGGTTTGGCATATGGCATTGATACAGTTGCCCACAAAGGTGCTATTGAAGGAGGAGGTCGGACCATTGCCGTTTTAGGGTGTGGAATAGATATATGTTATCCCAAAAGCAATTTCAACTTAATGAGAAATATTCCTAATTCAGGTTCGATAGTTTCTGAATATAGCATGGGAATTCAACCTGTTGCAGGTCATTTTCCAGCAAGAAATAGAATAATTAGTGGGCTTGCGAAAGGGGTTATTGTTATTGAGGCAGCAGAAAGAAGTGGTTCATTAATAACTGCTGAGTTTGCATTAGACCAAGGAAGAGAGGTTTTTGCAGTCCCTGGAAATATAAATAGCCCTTTAAGTAAAGGAACTAATAAGTTAATAAAAGAAGGCGCTAAGCTAGTTAATACTATAGAGGATATTTTAGAAGAGCTAGACTTGATTGTAGAAAATAAAAAAAGTGAAAAAAATAAAGTAGAATTAAGCAGTAAAGAAAATGAAATTTATAAATTTATTAAAGAAAAACAGCCAATTCCATTTGATGTGATTTTTAGCCAATTTAAACTTAATATTAATGAATTAAGCAGTATAATAACTATATTAGAATTAAAAGGATTGATTGAGCAATTGCCGGGAAAAATAATAATATTAAAATAGTTTTTTAAAAATATTTTGAAATTTGTTTTTTATTTTGATATAATTACAATTGCTTTGTAAGATGGAGGTGGAAATGTGGCAAAATCCTTAGTTATTGTTGAATCGCCAGCAAAAGCAAAAACCATAGAAAAATTTCTCGGGAAAAATTATAAAGTTGTAGCCTCTGTTGGACATGTGAGAGATCTTCCAAAAAGTAAAATGGGTATAGATGTTGATCATAATTATGAGCCTAACTATATAACGATTAGAGGTAAAGGTCCAGTTATAAAGGAACTTAAAAAAGAATCAAAAAAAGCGAAAAAGGTTCTTTTAGCAACTGACCCTGACCGTGAAGGAGAAGCCATTTCGTGGCATCTAAGTAATATCTTAGATATAAATCCTGAAGAAAAGTGTAGAATAGAGTTTAATGAAATAACTAAAAATGCTATTAAAAACTCTATTAAAAAACCTAGAGAAATAGATTTGAATTTGGTTGATTCACAGCAAGCAAGACGTATACTGGATAGATTGGTTGGCTATAGTATAAGCCCTTTGCTTTGGAGAAAGATAAGAAAAGGCTTAAGTGCAGGTAGAGTTCAATCAGTTACAACAAAAATTATTTGTGATAGAGAAAAAGAAATTGAGAAGTTTGAACCTAAGGAATATTGGAGCTTATTATTAAAGGTTTTTTCAAAAGAAGAAAAAAGTGAAATGGAAGCAAAGTTTCATGGAACAGCAAATGAGAAAATTGAGTTAAATAATTATCAAGAGGTTGAAGATGTTCTTGGAAAAATTGATGAAGATGGATATATAGTATCTTCAGTAAAAAGAAGAGAAAAGAAAAGAAATCCATATCCACCATTTACTACAAGTAGTCTTCAGCAAGAAGCTGCCAATAGATTAGGCTTTAGCACGAAAAAAACAATGATTATAGCCCAACAGCTTTATGAAGGTGTTGACATTAAAGGTGAAGGCTCTGTCGGTCTAATTACTTATATTAGAACAGATTCCACGAGAATTTCTGAAGATGCTAAAAATGAGGTTAAGGAATATATAAAAACTCAACTTTCAGAAGAATATTTAGCTGAAGAAGAAAAGATTGTGAAAAAGAATAAAGATGCCCAAGATGCCCATGAGGCAATAAGACCAACTGCTATAATAAAAGACCCCCAAACAATTAAAGATTCTTTGAGTAATCAACAATATAAATTATATAAGTTGATTTGGGAACGTTTTCTTGCTAGTCAAATGAAACATGCAGTATATGATACATATTCTGTTGAAATTACCAATAATGATTATTTGTTTAAAGCATCAGGTTCAAAACTTATTTTTGAAGGATTTTTAAAGATATATACCTATGCCTCTGTAACAGATAATGAAATACCTGAAGTAAAAGAAGGTCAAAAATTATCCTTTGAATCTTTTGTTCCTAAACAACATTTTACTCAACCGCCACCTAGATTTACTGAATCTACATTAGTAAAAGAATTAGAGGAAAAAAACATTGGTCGTCCTAGTACTTATGCACCAACAATATCTACAATACTTAGTAGAGGTTATGTTGAAAAAGAAAATAAAGCATTAAAGCCTACAGAGTTGGGTATAATTGTAAATGAATTGTTGGAAGAATATTTTAAAGATATTGTGGATAACCACTTTACAGCAGAGCTAGAAGAAAAGCTAGATTTAATAGAGGATGGAAAACTAGAGTGGGCTGAAGTAATAGATTCTTTTTATAAACCTTTTTACAATACCTTAAAACATGCAGAGGAAGAGATTCAAAAAATTGAAATTGAAGAAGAAACAGATGAAATATGTGAAGAATGTGGCAAAAATATGATTATAAAATATGGAAGATTTGGAAAGTTCTTGGCTTGCTCAGGATATCCAGAATGTGAACATACAAGACCTATTGTAAACAAAATAGGAGTGCAGTGTCCTAATTGTGGAGGAGATATCGTTCAAAGGCGCTCCAAAAAAGGAAGATTGTTTTATGGATGTGGTAACTTTCCAAATTGCAACTTTGTTTCTTGGAACAAACCAATAAATGAAAAATGTCCTGAGTGTGCTTCACTACTTCAACAAAGAGTGAAAAAAGACAAAGTAGTAATACAATGTCCTAATAAAGAGTGTAAATATAAAAGAGAAGAAGAAAGAGAATTATAAAAAATATATAAAAGTACTTAAGAAGAATTGAGGAGGATTAACAAATGGCAAATACATTATTAGAAAAAACAAGAAAATTAAATGGTATACTTCAACAAACAGGAAATGAACCCGTATCTTTTATGGATATATGTAAAATTTTAAGTGAGGTACTAGACTCTAATGTTTACGTTGCAAGTAAAAAAGGAAAGGTTTTAGGTGCAAGCTTGTCTGATAGTTCAGACTGTCCAGTAATAAAAGATCCAGAAACAGGTGAAGATGTTTTTCCAAAAGAGTATAATGATGAACTATTAAAAATAACTGAAACAAAAGCTAATATTACTGGAGATGACTTAATTCTAATATTTAAATATGATGTAGAGAGTTATAAAAAGCTAGCTACTGTAGTACCTATAAATTCTAGTGATGCTAGATTGGGAACTTTAATTTTAGCTAGACATGATAATAGCTTTACAGATGAAGACTTAGTTTTAGCAGAATATAGTGCTACTGTTGTGGGAATGGAAATTTTAAGATCTAAAAGTGAAGTGATTGAAGAAGAAGCTAGAAAAAAAGCAGTTGTACAAATGGCAATTGGTACTCTTTCTTATTCTGAGCTAGAAGCCGTAGAACATATTTTCCAAGAATTAGATGGAACTGAAGGTCTTTTGGTTGCTAGTAAAATAGCAGATAGAGTTGGAATAACTAGATCAGTAATTGTTAATGCCTTAAGAAAGTTTGAAAGTGCTGGAGTTATTGAATCAAGATCTCTAGGAATGAAAGGAACCCATATAAAAATACTAAATGAAAAATTAACTGATGAACTTAATAAATTGAAAAAGTAAATGTATGTATACCTAAAAGGCAGTTCAAGTAACTGCCTTTTTTATATGCAGTAAAGTTAGGGGCTACTAACTACTAACCAAGACCGGGACTCTAGTCCTAAAAATGGAAAAAAGACAAAATACGACAAGAGAACACAGTATCTTGCGGTATAATTTAGTGTGAAATTAATTACTACTTGAAGGAAAATACAAAAATATGACGAATAATGTTATAATTAGGTGAATTGTGTTTGGGAGTACTTTATGGAGGTATTAATATGCTGGATAAATCATTTAAAAATATTAACTTGCTAGAAAGGTCTTTAAACGGGTCCTGGTTAAGGAATGAAGTAGTATCTAATAATATTGCAAACGTGAATACTCCTAACTTTAAAAGACAAGAAGTTAAATTTGAAGAATATCTAAGTGAAAGTATATCAAATTTATCTATTGAAGCTAGGACTACTAATAGTAAGCATATACAAATTAACGGAGGTTCCAAAAACCAACCAGTGGTAGTTACAGATTCTAACAGTAAAGTAAGAAAAGATGGAAACAACGTAAATATTGATGTGGAAATGGCTAGATTGGCAAAAAACTCTCTGTATTATAATACAGTATCTCAAAGAGTATCAAGCTATTTTAATAAGTTAAGGCTTGTAACTAAAGATGGGAGGTAGTTTAGATGGGATTATTTAAGTCTATAGATATAAGTGCATCTGGGTTATCAGCTGAAAGATTGCGTATGGATATAATTTCTAAAAATATTGCTAATGCAAATACGACTAGGACTAGTAGTGGTAGTCCTTACAGAAGGCAAGTACCAATATTTAGTGAGGCCTCTTCAGGTAGAACTTTTTCAGAAAGCTTAAAGAGAGCAATGAATTCTGAAAGCATAGGAAATGGAGTTGAAGTAACTGCTATAAAAGAAGATAAAACACCATTTAAAAAAGTATATGATCCTGGACATCCTGATGCTGATAAGAAAGGTTATGTTCAAATGCCCAATGTTGATATAGTTACAGAAATGGTCAATATGATTTCCGCTACTAGAGCGTATGAGGCAAATGTTACAATAATGAACTCTACAAAGAGTATGGCTTTAAAGGCTCTTGAGATTGGAAGATAAAGGATTATTAGGAGGATTTATTAATGAATATTAACAGGGTTTTAAATACACTTGAATCTCCATTAGTAAAGAGTAATAAAAAACAAGAGGGAGACTTTGCAAGCTTTATTAAAAGTTCTATTGCACAAGTAAATGATCTTCAAATAAACTCAGCAAAACAGGATGCACTTTTTGCTGCGGGAAAGGTTGATAATATTCATGAGGTAATGATAGCTGCTCAAAAATCTGAAATAGCTTTACAGTTCACCTTGGAGATTAAAAATAAAGTAATAGATGCGTATAAAGAAATAATGAGACTACAAGTATAAGATTTTAGAAGTTGAATGAGGTGACAAAATGGGCAGCACTTTAGAACAGATAAAGGGACAATTAAATGAATTTTATCAATCCATAAATACAAAACAAAAGATTAGAATTGGAGCTAGTATTATACTGATTTTGATTAGCATGACATTACTGTTTTATTTTACTTCAAGACCAGAATATGTGACTTTGTTCCAAAATCTATCATCTAAAGAAGCTGGAGAAATTACTCAAACCCTTGATGGATTAGGTATATCATGGAAAAGTGGTGAATCTCCAAATTCTATTTTGGTGGCAAAGGAAGATTATAATAAAGCAAATATGAATCTAGCAGTAGAAGGCTTTCCAAGAGAAAGATTCTCCTATGAGGATTTTTTAAATAACAGTAGTATAACAATGACTAATGAAGAAAAAAACCAAAGACTTCTTATAGCGCAAAAAAATTCACTAGCTAGTACAATAGAAGAAATAGATGGCATAAAGGCTGCGTGGGTGGATTTAAGTGTTGCAGAAGATAGTAATTTTTTAATGAATGACCAAAAATCTAAAGCCTCTGTATTTGTGGAGTTAGATGCAGGTAGAACTTTAGATGGGCAGCAGGTTAATGGAATAGTCGCTTTAGTTTCTAATTCTGTAAAAGGACTGGAGTCTGATAACGTATCAGTTGTAGATAATAGAGGAATAGTTTTAAATGATCAAAAAGGAGATGCTTCTTTTGATGCATCAACCCAACTGACTATGCAAAAACAAATTCAAAAGGATTTAACTAATAGTATAAATCAATTTTTATCAACAGTTTATGGTCAAGGAAATGTTGCTGTAATGGTTAATGTAGCTTTAGACTTTGATAGTGAGGTTACAGAGAAACAAGCATTTTCTCCGCCAATAGAAGGAGAAACAAATGGATTAGTAAGAAGTATGAGTGACTTACAAGAAAAAGTGATAAATGGAGCTACAGGTGGAGCACCAGGTACGGATACAAATACTCAGGATATTACAGAGTATATAGAAAATAATGAAAATGCTTCTACATATGATAAGGCAAATAAAACTATAAATTATGAATTGAACCAAATCAACCAAAAAATTGTTAAGGCCCAAGGCCAAGTAAAGGATATAACTGTAGCTGTAATTCTTAATAGAGAATCATTAGTTGATCAGGAACTAACAGACGAGCATAAAGAAAAAATTATTAACTTAGTATCTGCAGCTTCAGGGCTTAGTACTAAGGTTGTAGAAGTTATGGCACAGGACTTTGACACTACTCTAGCTGATGAATTTGAAAGAGCTCAACAAATTACCACTAATGATAATATTCTTGGAAATATTCCATTGTGGTCATTAGGAATAATTGGGGCTATGTTAATTGGTGGAATTGGTTTTTCTATATATAGTATAAGATCAAGAAAAAAAGAAGTTGAGGATTTTGCAAGTAATACTACTGAGTATGAACAAAAAGATATTGATGAAATTGATTTAGAGCTAAGTGAAAAATCAGAATACAAAAAGCAAATAAACAAATTTGTTGATAGGAATCCTGAGGCAGTGGCTCAGTTATTAAAAACATGGCTAAATGAAGATTAGGAGTGTAATTAATGAGTCGTAAAGGGGAAATAGGTGGAAAAGAAAAGGCTGCAATGTTATTAATTGCTTTAGGACCAGACAAGTCCGCAAGAGTCTTTCAACACTTACAAGAAGATGAAATAGAAGAACTGACACTAGAAATTGCAAATATGCGAAAAATAGCACCTGGGGAAAAAGACAAGGTATTGGAAGAATTTTATCAAATATGTCTTGCTCAGGAGTATATCTCTGAGGGAGGTATAAATTATGCCAAGGATATTTTAGAAAAAGCCTTAGGTTCTCAAAAGGCATTTGACATAGTTAACAAGCTTACTGCGTCTTTACAAGTTAGGCCCTTTGATTTTGTTAGAAAAGCTGATGCGAATCAATTGATAAATTTTATACAAAGTGAGCATCCTCAAACAATCGCATTAATATTAGCTTATTTAACACCCCAACAAGCAGGACAGATTTTATCTGCTCTGCCACAATCAAAACAAAGTGAAGTCGCCCAACGGATAGCTATTATGGATAGAACTTCACCAGAGATTATTAAAGAAGTGGAAAATGTTCTTGAAAGAAAGTTGTCATCGATGGTAACTCAAGACTATACCTTAGCTGGTGGAGTGGAGTCTATTGTTGATATACTAAATTCTGTAGATAGAGGAACTGAGAAGTTCATTATTGAAACTTTAGAAATAAAAGATATAGAATTGGCTGAAGAAATTAAAAAGAGAATGTTTGTATTTGAAGATATTGTTAATCTTGATAGCACTTCAATTCAGAGATTTATTCGTGAAGTTGAAAATAATGAGTTGGCAGTAGCACTTAAAGGCGCTACTGATGAAGTAAAGGATATTATATTTAATAATATGTCTAAGCGTATGGCAGAGATGATAAAGGAAGATATGGAGTTTATGGGTCCTGTTAGACTAAGAGATGTAGAAGAATCCCAACAAAAGATAGTAGGTATTATAAGAAATCTAGAAGAAGCTGGCGAAATAATTATATCTCGAGGAGGAGGAGATGAAATAATTGCGTAGAATAGTAAAATCCTCTGACATTTCAATGGTAGATATAAAGAATTTAGGAGAGAGTTATTTTGAGACTCAGGACAATAACAAGGAAAAACATAATAAATTTAAAAATGAAATAGATAAAAAAATCCTTGAAGCAGAAAAAGATATAAATAAAAAATTAACTAATGCTAATAAGCAGGCAGAGCTTATTATAAGTGAAGCCTATGAAGATTCTAAAAAAATATTTGAAAATGCCAAAAAAGAAGGTTATGAGGAGGGATTTTCAAAAGGACAAGACGAAGGTAGAGTTAAAGCTGATAAAGTTATACAGGAGGCTTTAGAAATAAAACAAAATTTAATAAAAACCAAAAAAGAAATGGCAAGAAAGTTAGAACATCAAATTGTTGAGTTAGTAATTGATAGTGTAGAAAAAATATTATCTAAAAAATTAGATGAAGAAGAGGATACTATCTTAGGCTTAATAAAACAGGGTTTAGATAAATGCACTTATACAGATTCTTTGATTTTAAGAGTAAGCCCCCAAGACTATGATTATGTTGTAGAAGTGAAAGATAAAATCCTTTCTCTTGCTGAGAATATAGAAGATATTACGATTAAAAAAGATGGATCATTGAAAAAAGGTGCTTGCATATTAGATACAGTTTCAGGAAGTATTGATTCTAGTATTAAAACCCAATTAGATAATATTAAAAAATTGTTTAAGGAACTACTTGGAAATGAGTGATTTTATTTAATGATAAATTTGGAAAAATATCAAATTACCATAAAAAATTCTAACCTTATAAAATACAGTGGTAAGGTTTCACAAGTTATTGGACTAACAATTGAATCTATTGGTCCAGCAGTTAAACTAGGTGAAATATGTCATATATATCCATTAAAAAAAGATACTCCAATAAAGGCAGAAGTAGTGGGATTTAAAGGTTCAGTAGTATTACTAATGCCTTTAGGGGAAATGGATGGTATAGGACCTGGAAGCAAAGTCATGGCTACAGATGAGATGTTATCAGTTAATGTTGGAGATGAATTGTTAGGAAGAATATTAGATGGTTTAGGAGAACCAATTGATGATTTAGAAAAATCAATCTTGTCAGAGAGATATCCTGTAAACAATAAGCCACCACATCCTTTAAAACGAAAAAGAGTAGATGAAATCCTATCTTTAGGAATAAAAACATTAGATGGATTATTAACCTGTGGTGTAGGACAAAGAATGGGTATATTTGCAGGCAGTGGAGTAGGCAAAAGTACTTTAATGGGTATGATAGCTAGAAATACAAATGCAGACATAAATGTTATTGCACTAATTGGTGAAAGAGGTAGAGAGGTCAAGGAATTTTTAGAAAAAGATTTACAAGAAGTAGGGCTTAAAAAATCTATTTTAATAGTTGCTACTTCTGATCAGCCAGCTTTAATTAGAATGAAAGGAGCATTAATAGCAACATCCATTGCTGAATATTTTCGAGATAAAGGTAAAAATGTGTTGTTTTTGATGGATTCTTTAACAAGATTTTCTATGGCCCAAAGAGAAGTAGGCTTGGCTGTAGGAGAGCCACCAGTAACAAGGGGTTATACACCTTCAGTTTTTGCAGTACTTCCTAAACTATTGGAAAGAACGGGGAACTCTGAAAAAGGTTCTATTACAGGCTTGTATACTGTTTTAGTAGATGGTGATGACTTAAATGAACCTATAACAGATACAGTTAGAGGAATACTAGATGGTCATATTGTATTATCAAGAAAAATAGCAAATAAAAACCATTACCCTGCAATAGATGTTTTGGCTAGTGTAAGTAGAATCATGCCAAACTTAGTGAGCCAAACCCATATAGAACTAGCTAACAAAATGAAAAATATTTTAGCTACATATAAAGAGGTAGAGGATTTAATCAATATTGGAGCTTATGTTAGAGGCACTAACAAAGAAGTAGATTATGCAGTTGAAAAAATTGATTATATAAATGAATTTTTAAAACAAGATACAAATGAAAAAATTGATTATAAAACAGTAGTAAATCTAATGGAAAGTATACTTTCATAGAGGTGTAAAATTTGAAAAAATTTGATTACAGATATAATAATATTTTAGAGTTCAAAAAAAAGAAAGAAAGTTCAATTAAAAGTGAATTAAGTAATGCAATTAAAGTCTTAGAGGATAAAGAAAAGAGGCTAGTACAATTAAAATCAAATAAGGTAGATTGTTATAAAAATATTGAAGAATTAGTAACAGTTGGTACTAGTGTTGAACAACTTAAAAATTATAATTCCTATATATTAAATTTAGACAAAAAAATACAGGTTAATTTAGATATTATACATAAGCAAAATACTGAGGTTAAAAGCATCCGGTTTAAACTTTTAAATACTTCAAAAGAAGTAAAGGTTTTTGAAAAGCTTAAAGAAAATTATAAAGAAGAATATATATATGAAGAATCAAAGGAAGAAGAGAAATTAACAGATCAGCTAGTAACTTATAAAAGCTATATAAGCAAGTAGGTGAAAATAATGGCAAAACTTAAAGAAGCAGGTAATGAAAAAAAAGAACTAGGAGTAGGGAAAATCATTTTAATAGTTGCTGTTGTTTTTACTTTTATACCAATAACTATTATGAGTATGTTGTATTTTTTTAATAAAGATTTTCAATTTACAGCAAATGATTATCTTAGTACTCTACCAGGTTCAGCAGGACAGTATTTTGATAAGTTTCCCACAAGAGAAGAGAGAGAAACACAAAAGAGAGAAGTAGCAAAATATTTAGTAGATATTGATGTATCAAGTGCTACTGATAAGCTTTTAATTATTCAAAAAACAGATTCTGCCCTTTACTCTGATTTAATTGGTTTAATGAGCAAGGAAGATTCTCGTCAAGCTGAAAAAGTTTTAGAGAGGACAAGGGAAAGCTTAATGAAGCAGGATATACTAGTGTCTACTATTAGTCAAATAGAAAATGATGAGTTATCCTTACTTAGAGAAAAGGCTCAATATTATGAAAAACAAGATTTGATGAATGCTGTATTGGATATAGACGCATCTTTGAAAGCTGAAAAAAATTCATATAAAAGTATAGCTGCTATTATATCTCATATGAAAGAAGAAAATGCTGCAGAAATATTAAATGAACTAGATTTAGATATGAGCAAAAAAATTATTTCTAATATTGAACTTGAGAGTAAAAAAATAAAGTTAGAAGAGTTACTTAATACAATGGAAAATAGGGAAAATCAATTAGCTAATTTAGCTCAAATATATAATGTAGAAAAGTCCGAAAAAATTTTATTAGAAGATTTAGGTTCTAATAAAAAGTATAGTGTTGATGAGTTATCAGTTATATACAGAAATATGGATAAAATCAAAGTTGCCAAAGTTTTATCTCAAATAGAAGACAAAAAATTTGTTTACTCTCTTATAGAACAGATAAAAAAAGATGAAATATTTGATAAGGGTGTAGATTCCTTAACTCCTGAACTTATAGAAGGAACTAGTATCTTTGAAGAGTACAATAAAAAGGTTTCTGAATTTACCAATATTGCCTCGAAAATGGAAAAGGATAAAATATTAGAAATGATTAATAAGCTATATAATAGCTCTAAGTCTGCGCAAAAATATGATATTAATAATGAAGATAGCATTATAATAACAGATCAAGATTTAGCTATTAGAATTTTAAGTGAATTACAACCAAGGATTGGAGCAGAGGTACTTTCAAAGATGGAACCAAGTATGGCATCAGAGATATCAAAAAAAATCTCATTGCCATAATATAATTAAATATATTAATAAATGAAAGGGGGTGAAAACAATGATTAACAACCAAATACTTTTAGGGTCACAAAGTAAAAAAGATAATATTTTAAACATCTTTAAATCAAAACCATCAAAGGAAGAATTTAGCTTTGAAAAAATGTTAAATGAAAGTATGAGGAGTAAACATAAAGAAGAGATTAAAACTTCTTCTCCAAAAAAATCTAGTAAAACTAATGCTTCTTCTAGTGAAAAGATTCCAAGTAAGGTAGTAGAAAAAAATGATGATAAACAAACTGAACCTGAAAACACTGATAATGGCAAGCTTATAGAATCTTTGCAATCACTTTTTTCTATTATTCAAAATTTGGATTCTCCAGAAACAGATATTAATTTCAACCATGTAGAAACAGATAATCTTAAACAAGTAGAAGAATTGTTAAATAATATAAGTTCTAAGTTGTTAAGTGGTGAGAAAGGAATTAACCAAAAGGATTTAAATGCTATGGTAGATTTTCTTAGCCAACTAGAAAATAGCGATTTAAACTTAAGCCCTATAATAAATCAGATTAAAGCTGAATTGAAAAACAATTTAAAGCAAACATCAGTACCAGTTCAAAATAATGAACTAAAGACTAAATTATCTGATGGGAGTACTCAATCTAATATAAACAATAATATAAATGCCACTGAACTTGAAAAAAACTGGCAAGCAGTATTAGATGAAAATGATAGTTTAAAAGAAAATTTTATTAGCGAAAATAAAAACTCAAAATTTGAAAATGAAACTAAGATCTCTGTGAAAAATGAGCAGTCTTTAGGGGTAGAAGAAAATAAAACTACTTTAAACCTATCAAACTCTTCTAAAGAAATAATAGGTGAGGAAAATATTACTTTTAAAGATTCAAAGCCAATAAGTTATAGTGGGATTGAAAGTAAACAAGAAGCTCCTATTCAAAAACAGATGTTTGATAATATCCTAGATCAGGTTAATAAGGCACATATTCATGTTAGAGAAAATGATTCAGAAATGCACTTGCAGCTTAAGCCGGATAATCTAGGAAGTCTTTCTTTAAAAATTGCAATAGAAAAAGGGATAGTGGTAGCAAAAATTGTTGCAGAAAATCAAGTTGTAAAGGAAACCTTAGAAAGTAATTTTAATTTACTAAGAGATTCATTAAATGAAAAGGGACTAGGTGTTCAAGAGCTAAGTGTAAGTGTAGGTCAGAATCCTAATTTTAAAAACAGAAATAATTTCCAACAGTTTAAAAGGTTTAAAAATATTAAAACAAATAATGCTTTTAATGCTGTAGATGATATTTCCGTAAGTAATTTTAATAACTCTGGTGGATTACAAAACTCAAGTATAGATTTTTTGGCATAGGAGGTGAATTGTAATGACAACAATTAATAATATAAGTACTAACTCAAGTAACTCTAAGCTTATATCTGAAAAACAAAGCTTAGATAAGGATGCTTTCTTAAGTCTTTTAGTTGCTCAATTAAGTAATCAAGATCCTTTAAAGCCTATGGAGGATAAAGAATTCATTGCACAAATGGCACAATTTAGTACATTAGAACAGATTCAAAATATGGATAAGACCATGGGGCAAACAAATGAATTAATAGCACAAGTAGGTATTAAAGTTTTAGATCAAATAAGCTCTGAAAGTGATAAAATGCTAGAAACAAATAAAGGAATATTACAAGAGCTTATAAATTTAAACAATGCAATAAAAAAATATGACATGCCTACTGAGGACAATGTAGATCCTGGTATTGAGATTAAGGAGGTTTAAATAATATGAATAAAATACTTAATCATCAGATTCAAAGACAAGTTAATTCTAAACAAATACAAAATCATATTAAACCTCAAAAAACATTTAATGAAGTTTTAGATACCATAGTTGGGCAACAAGAAGTAAAGTTTTCTAAGCATGCTATGGAAAGACTACAGTCCAGAAACATACAATTAAACAACAATGATGTTAATAGAATAAAAGATGCCCTTTCTAAAGCTAATAAAAAGGGGATTAAAGAAACATTAATATTAATGGATAATAAAGCTTTTGTTGCAAGTGTAAAAAACAAAACAATTATTACTGCAACAATGGAAGAACAACTTAAAGATAGTGTATTTTCAAATATAGATGGTGCTGTAATAATATAGCTGGACCTCAAAGAGGAAGCTAAATATCTCTGACTGATTGATGGGATATACTAACAGCAAAAAATTTAGGAGGTCAAAAATTATGATGCGTTCAATGTTTTCAGCTGTTTCAGGTCTTAGTGCTCACCAAGCTAAGATGGATGTAATAGGAAATAATATAGCAAATGTAAATACCGTTGGTTATAAGGCAGGAAGAGTTACTTTTGCAGAAGCCTTTAATCAAACTATAAAAGGAGCTTCAGCAGCTCAAAATGGTCGTGGTGGTCAAAATGCTATGCAAATAGGTTTAGGTATTAATGTAGGTGCAATTGAGACTATACATACTAGAGGTGCTGTAGAAAGAACAGATGTCCCTACAGATTTAATGATTAATGGAGAAGGTTTTTTTATAGTTTCAGATGGTTCAGAGTTTTATACAAGAGCTGGTAATTTTGGAGTAGATAAGATGGGAAATTTCTTAACACAAGAAGGCTATAGTATAATGGGATATAGAGTCAATGAGTCTAGCATAGGTCAAGAAAATGTAGTTTATGATAATGAACTTAAAGGCCTTAAAATTGATAAGTCAACTGTATACCCAGCTAAATCTACAGGAATAAAACATGATGAAACTCTTACTTCTGCTGGTGTTACATTTGAGGGGAATTTAGATGCAGAAATTTCTAAAGCAACAACAGATTTAGATTCAGCAACATACCCTATTAATATAGCAGATATCGAGCCCCAAGATTCCATAGCTAGAGATACAACCTATACTGTATATGATGAATTTGGAGGAGAGCATGAAATTAGAGTAGCCTTTATAAAAAAAGATTCTAATACATTTGGCGTAGCTATAGTAGATAAAGATGGGAGTATCAATAAAGCCCCATCTGATCTAGTGTTTGATTCTGACACTAAAAAGCCTGCTTCAGGTGCTACCATAGATATTAATATATCTGGAGATCCAAATGATGACACAGCTGAATTATCAAATGGGGCAAATGCCTTTAAATTTAGAATGGATTTATCAAAGCTTACTCAGTATTCTAATGCATCAGATGCTTCTGCAACTGACGTAATAGGCTATAAAAGTGGTAGCCTTGACGGTTTTGAAATAGGACCTGATGGTGTTATTACTGCCTCATTTAGTAATAATCAAAAATCAGCATTAGGTAGAATAGGAATAGCAAAGTTTAAAAATCCTTCTGGACTAATGAAGGCTCAAGGGAATCTTTTTACTGTTACGCCAAACTCTGGTAATCCAATGTATGGAAAACCTGCAGATGCTGGATTTGCTGATCTTAGCCCAGGCTCTTTAGAGATGTCAAATGTTGACTTGTCTAAGGAATTTACTACTATGATCACAACACAAAGAGGGTTTCAGGCAAATTCACGAATTATTACTGTAACTGATGAGATGCTTCAAGAATTAGCTAATTTAAAGAGATAAGAAAGTAATTGTGAGCTACTAGAAAGAAGTCCACTAAAAAAGTTTTTTGTCTTGTCATTCTGAATGTAACGTAGTGGAATGAAGAATCTTTAAACTATCTTAAATACTAAGATTCTTCGTTACACTCAGAATGACATTTTTAGATATTTGTTATATAATGTAATTTTTTAGTGAATTCTTAGAAAGCCCCCAATTAAAAGGATGGATAAAATGATCACTGTGAGTAGGTTAGATGGAAAAGAATTTGTTTTAAATTCAGACATAATAGAATATATAGAGACAACACCTGATACTATTATTACTTTAACTACAGGCAAAAAAATTATTATAAAAGAAAGTGTTGACGATGTTATCGACAAAATAATACAATATAAGCAGAAAATTTATTATCAATACATACAGAGTGTGATGCCTAAAAGGAACGAGGTGTAGATTTTGGATTTAGCAACTATCATTGGAATAATTGTAGGTACAAGCTTTATTATTATGGGTATTGTATTAGATGGAAATATATTAGATTTTTACAATCTACCCTCGATTATAATAGTTCTAGGCGGAACTATGGCATCTACATTAGTTGCATACCCTTTAAAAAAAGTTTTAGTAACCTTGAAAATTGTTAAAAAAGCTTTTTCTGGTAAAGATCTTGAACCAGGATATATAATTAAAAAAATAATAGAAATAGCTAATGTAGCTAGGCGAGAAGGTCTATTGGCTTTAGAAGAGGCTGCTGAAGAAATAGAAGATGATTTTCTTAAAAAAGGGATTATGTTGATTGTTGATGGAACTGACCCTGAGTTGGTTAGAAATATTTTAGAAACAGAGCTTTCATTTTTAGAACAAAGACATAGCTCAGGAAAAAGCATATTTGATATGATGGGAACTCAAGCTCCAGCATTTGGTATGATAGGTACTCTTATAGGTCTAATTAGTATGCTTAAACAGCTAGACGATCCAAAATCTGTTGGACCTGCAATGGCTGTAGCTCTTATAACCACATTTTATGGTTCTGTATTTGCAAATCTTATTTTTATTCCTATAGCTGGAAAACTACAAATACGGAGTAGGGAAGAGGTCTTAATTAAAGAAATTATGGTTGAAGGACTTTTATCCATACAAGCTGGTGAAAACCCTAGAATAATTGAAGAAAAACTAAAAGCCTTCCTTGCTCCTGAATTACGAAAAGACATGGAAAAAGGAGAAGAGGAAGGTGTTGAAGCTTAAGTGAGAAGAAAGCCTCGTCAAGAAGAATCTAAGCAAGGCAGTCCTGCATGGATGAATACATATGCTGATATGGTTACTTTACTTTTATGTTTTTTTGTATTATTGTTTGCACTTTCAACAATTGATGTGGAAAAATTCAAATTGATAATGTCCTCTTTTCAAGGTGCTGTAGGAGTTTTGGAAAGTGGTAAAACAATAGAAGATACAGAATTTATAAATGAGGCATTAAATCAAGATCATACCACAAGCCAGCTGGAAGAGTTTGAGGATTTTAAAAAACTCCAAGAAGATGTAGAAAGCTATCTTGAAGAAAATGGCATGGAAAATGAAGTCTTATTAAGTCTTGAAACTAAAGGGTTACTCCTTCGTTTTAGTGATAATGTTTTATTTGATTCTGGATATGCAGATATAAGACCTACAGCAAAAAAGACATTAAGTTTCTTAGCAAATTTATTAAAAAAAGATGATTTTAAAGATAAAAATATAAGAGTTGAGGGTCATACTGATTCAGATCCTATAAACTCTAGACAATTTCCTACAAACTGGGAACTGTCTGTGGCTAGATCATCTAATGTTGTTCGCTTTTTAGCTGAACAAATGCTAATTGACCCCATGAGATTATCAGCATCTGGTTATAGTCAGTATCATCCAGTTGCACCTAATGATAATACTACAAATAAAGCTAAAAATCGGCGAGTAGATATTGTCATTTTAAAAACTGAATCTATTCAGTAGAAAATCTATTAATAGCTTAGAGGAGCGAATAGAATGACAGTTAAAAAGGTATTTTTGTTTAGCATTATAGGTTTAATTGTTACAGCAGTTGTGTTTACAGGTGTATTTTATTTTGCAACAAATAGGTCTAATGAAGAAACAATTAAAGAAATAGAAACCTTTACATATTCCTTTGGAGAATTATATTCAAATTTAAAGGATAGTAAAAAGATATTAAAAATCAATATAGTTTTAGAGACTACTGATGAAAAGCTTTTAGAAAAAGTTGAATCTGAAAAATTCAAGATAAATAATAATATATTGGAATTATTGCGTAGTAAAACTGAAAGTGATTTAGCAGGAGATGTTGGACAGCAAAATTTAAGAAAAGAGGTTTTGAATTTAACTAAATCCATACTGCCCTCTGACAAAGTCAATGATGTATACTTTATTGAATTCATAATCCAATGAGGGGAGGTTTTGTAATTGTCTGATGTTTTATCCCAAAGTGAAATTGATGCTCTCTTACAGGCGTTGAGTACAGGAGAAGTAGATGTTACTGAAATCAAGGAAGAAACAAAAGAAAAAAAGGTAAAAAAATACGATTTTCGAAGGCCTGATAAATTTGCAAAAGATCAACTACGTACACTTCAAATAATACATGAGAATTATGCTAGATTGTTAAACACCTTTTTATCTGGTTATCTTAGAAGTTTAACTCATGTAGATGTTCTGACTGTTGAACAATTAACATATTACGAATTTAGCAATTCTATTTCAAATCCTGCAATACTAGGAATTGTAGATTTCACACCTTTATCTGGACAGATCATTGTAGACATAACTACTGATATTGGATTTGTTATGATTGATAGAATTTTAGGAGGTTATGGAAGTGTACTAGATGAAACTAGAAGCTTTACAGAAATAGAGATAACTCTTTTAAAAAAAATAATGAAACAAATAGTAAAGATTTTAAAAGAACCCTGGGATAATGTTATAAAAATAGAACCTACATTAGAAAAAGTAGAAACAAATTCTCAATTTGCACAAATTGTTTCACCTAATGAAACAATATCTTTAATAACATTAAATGTTAGAATTGGTGATGTAGAAGGAATGATTAATATATGTATTCCTCATATGGTAATTGAACCAATACTACAAAATCTAAGCACAAAGTTTTGGTTTGCAACTCTTGACAAAAAAAGAACTGCAGAAGATGAACAAATGTTAGCTAATAGAGTTGAAAAAACTCAAGTAGATCTAAAAGCAGAAATTGGAAGTACATATATTACTGTTAGTGACTTTCTTGATCTACAAATTGGAGATGTTATACAATTAGACAGTCTAACTTCTGATGAAGCAACTATTTTTGTAGGTAATGAAATGAAATTCAAAGGTAGGCCAGGGGTTAAAAAGAAGAATATAGCTGTACAAATATCTAATGTAATTAAGAAGGGGGAGGAATAAAGTGGGAGATATGCTTTCTCAAGAAGAAATAGATGCCCTGCTTAAAGGTGCTCCACAAAATACTAATGATAGCAATGAAGCAGCACTAGATGAAAATGAAAAAGACGCTTTAGGGGAGATCGGTAATATTAGTATGGGAACAGCAGCAACAACACTGTTTACTTTACTAGGTCAAAAGGTTACAATAACTACCCCTCAAATTTCAGTTATTACTATGGAAGAGTTGGCATCTCAATATCCTGTTCCCTTTGTTGCAGTTGAAGTTAAGTATAGAGAAGGTCTAAAAGGAATGAACCTTCTGGTACTTAAGGAAAAGGATGTAAAGGTCATCACTGATTTAATGATGGGTGGTGATGGATCTAGTGATATGGGAGAATTAACAGAATTGCATTTAAGTGCAATTAGTGAAGCTATGAATCAAATGGTAGCATCATCTGCTACTTCATTGGCAGAGATGTTTCAAAAAAGAATAGATATTTTTCCACCTAAGGCATTTTCTTTTAGTTTTTCTAATAGTCAAATTGATATTAAGGATTTAGATCCTAAAGATAAAGTTGTTAAAACTTCATTTAAAATGGTTGTTGGAGATATTTTAAACAGTGAGATAATGCAAATTATTCCAGTAGGTTTTGCTAAGGAATTAGTAGGCAACCTATTTGGAGAAAATCAAGATGACAATACAAAAAATGATGGTTACAGTGAAAAAAAGACAGTTGAAAGTAGCAATATAGATATGGAAAAGAATAATTCTTATGAGACAGATAATTCTACGCCTTATTCTAATAACTCCATTGAAAATACAGAAAAGAAAGAAGTAAAAGTGCAGCCAGTACAGTTTCCAAACTTAGATGATACTCCTAGCTTAGGACAAAAAGAAGATATTGGCTTAATAAGAGATATACCTTTGAAGGTTACTGTAGAGCTAGGTAGAACTACAAAAAAAATAAGTGAGATCTTAGAGTTTTCTCCAGGAACAGTGGTTGAACTAGATAGATTAGTGGGGGAACCTTTAGATATATTAGTTAATGGACAGTTTATAGCAAAAGGCGAAGTAGTGGTAATTGATGAAAACTATGGTATAAGAGTTACAGATATTATAAATCCCACTAAAAGAATAAATAAGGTGAAATAAAAGGAGGAATAAAAAATGGCAAAGGGTATTTTAATAGTAGATGATGCTGCTTTTATGAGAATGATGATAAAAGATGTATTAACAAAAAATGGATTAGAGGTTATTGGCGAAGCAGAAAATGGAGCAAAAGCAATTGAAAAATACAAGGAATTAAATCCGGAATTAGTAGTAATGGATATTACTATGCCAGAGGTTGACGGTATTCAGGCAGTTAAAGAAATAAAGAGTATTGATCCAAATGCTAAAGTAATAATGTGCTCAGCTATGGGGCAACAAGCAATGGTTATAGAAGCTATTCAAGCAGGAGCAAAAGACTTTATTGTAAAGCCTTTCCAAGCGGATAGAGTTATAGAAGCTGTAAGAAAAGTTTTAGATTAATAAGAGAGGGGTTTTATATGCTTCTATTAATTTTTTCATACTCTAAAGAGCTTTTAAATAATCAAAACAGTAGTGTGGCCTTTTTAATAGTTAGATTAATAACCTTTATATTTCTATTTCTGATTGTCATAGGTGGTGCTTATTTTACTACTAAATATATTAGTGGAAAAAATAGATCCTTTATGCAACAAAAAAATTTAAAGGTAATTGAAAGAATATCATTAGGAGTTGACAAGTCGATTTATCTTATTAATTTAGAAAACCAGTACTATCTTTTAACAACTACTAAAAATAATATAGGGTTAATAGATAAATTTGATAAAGAATCTATAAACATAGTGGAACAATTAGAAAAAAATAATGGAGGAAATATGGTATTTAATGACT
>SWCF01004328.1_pt1 | contig 46621 bp, 41 predicted proteins | sample 4690081 | NCBI WGS metagenome assembly SWCF01 (sample SAMN10267280, study PRJNA491770) | bioreactor metagenome | isolation source: DHS bioreactor inoculated with | place: Japan: off Shimokita Peninsula
TTTCGTGGCCATGCTGTCGTTTTCGCCGGGAATCCCCAGCGCCTACAATATGCCGATCACTCTGCTGTCGCTGATGATTGCGGTGGTTATCACGGGCATCGGCATTGCCGTCGCCGCCACGCGCCAGAAGACCGATCATCATCTGGTCGGCGGCGCCATCGTCGGTGCCGGTGTGGCAGCGATGCATTTCACCGGCATGATGGCATTTCAGGTGGAAGGTCGTATCGTCTGGGACAAGACGCTGGTCGTGTTCTCGGTGATCTTCGGGGTGTTTCTGGGCGCGGTCGCCATCCGCTCCGCCATGCGCCGCACATCCGGCATGAACAATGTCATCGGCACCGTTCTCCTGACCTTCGCCATCTGCACGATGCACTTCACAGCTATGGGCGCGGTGTCGATCTATCCCGATCCCGCCATGGTGATTGCCCCCTCATCAGTGCCCTCCAACTGGCTTGCGACCGCCGTGGCGCTCGCCGCCTTCACCATTCTCATGCTGACCGGGCTTGCGCTGTGGGTCGACATCCGCGACGCACAGCGCGCCAAGCTTGAAGAGCGGCGGATGAATGGCCTTGCCAATGCCGCGCTTGAAGGGCTGATCGTCTGCGACGACACCACCATCGTCACTGCCAACAAGAGCCTTTGCAAGCTGAGCGGCCGCGCGTTGAATGACATGATCGGCACCGATTTCACCGAGTTATTCAGCGCCATCAACCCATCATCGGGTCTTTCCGCCAGCGCCGATCCGATCTGGGAAAGCAACCTCATCCATGTCGACGGTTCCCGCTCGCCAGTCGAGCTTCTGACCCGCGTCGTCGATTACGGGGGCAAACCTCACACGGTGATTGCCGTGCGCGACATTCGCGAGCGCAAGAAAGCCGAGGCTGACATTCACCGCCTTGCAATGCACGATACCCTGACCGGCCTGCCCAACCGCCGCTCCTTCACGATGCGGCTGGAACAGGAGATGGCGACGCTCGCCGAAGACAGGTCCATCGCACTCCTGTGCCTCGACCTCGATCGCTTCAAGGAAGTGAACGATCTGTTCGGCCACGCCGCCGGCGATGCCATGCTCCAGAAGGTCGCCGAATGCGCCGGCCGTGTCTTGCGCGAAGGACAGGTTCTGGCCCGTCTGGGTGGCGACGAATTCGCCGTCATCGCACCGGACCTTTCGGATCCGGAGGAAGCCGCCGACCTCGCCCAGGACATTCTCGACGCCTTCCGCAAGGAAAACGAGCGCGCAACGAGCGACGGCCTCATGTCTTCAAGCATCGGCATCGCGCTCTATCCCGCGGATGCGAAGGATCAGGAAAACCTCATCAACCATGCCGACACGGCGCTCTACCGCGCCAAGTCCGAAGGCCGCGACACCTATCGCTTCTACGAGCACGCCATGGGCCAGGAAGCCCGTTCGCGCCGCATCATGGAACATGAATTGCGCCATGCCGTCTCGCGCAAGGAATTTCACCTCGTCTACCAGCCGCAGAAGCGTCTCGATACGGGCGAAGTGGTGGGCTACGAGGCGCTTCTGCGCTGGCAGCATCCCGAACGCGGCAATGTCTCGCCGGCGATTTTCGTCCCCGTCGCCGAGGAAAGCGGTGCGATTGTCCCCATCGGCGAATGGGTGCTGGAAGATGCCTGCCGCACGGCGGCCAGCTGGGCGCCCCACCTGACCATCGCCGTGAACGTCTCTGCCGTCCAGCTCCACAGCCCGCACTTCACGCAGACCGTGCATCGCATTCTGCTGGAGACAGGGCTTTCTCCGCGCCGCCTCGAAATAGAGATCACCGAGACCGCCCTGGTGCGCGACATGCACCGCGCGCTGACGACGCTGCGCCAGCTGAAGACACTCGGTGTACGCGTCGCCATGGACGATTTCGGCACCGGATATTCCTCGCTGTCGAACCTGCGCGCCTTTCCCTTCGACAAAATCAAGATCGACGGGTCCTTCATTCGACAGGTCGACACAAACGAACAGTCCGCCACCATCGTGAAGGCTGTACTGGGCATCGGCCGGGGCCTCGGCCTGCCGGTTCTGGCCGAAGGTGTGGAAACCTCGGGCGAAGCCAGTTTCCTGAGCCGCGAGCTCTGCCAGATCGGCCAGGGCTATTACCTTGGACGCCCCTCCTCCATCGAGGATATCGAGGGCGACAAGGATGAGAGTTCAGCCAACGCCGCCTGACCGCCTGGCAAACAATGCATAAAAAGAACGGGGCTTCCTGAAGAGGAAGCCCCGTTTTCTTTTGGCAGGCCCGATATGCGGCGATGGGAGCGCCGTGCGCTTCAGGTCGTCGTGTTTGCGCAAGTCTGCATCCCGAACAGCTTCCCGCGTTCGAGAGAAACGCTTTAGCGCAGCATGTCCTTGACGATGCCGCTCGCCTTGCCGAAATCCATGCGGCCGGAGAATTTCTCCTTGAGAATATTCATGCAGCGCCCCATGTCGCGCAGGCCATCCGCACCGATTTCCTGCACCACCTCGGCACACACCTTCTTCACGTCGTCCTCGCACATCTGCTTGGGCAAGAATTCCTTGATGATGGCGATTTCCTCACGCTCCTGATCGGCGAGTTCGAGCCGGTTGCCCTCCTCGAACGCCTTGGCCGATTCCGCGCGCTGCTTCGCCATCTTCGCCAGGATCAGCAGAATTTCCTCGTCGCTGACGGGATCCTTGCCGGCACCGCGATTGGCGATATCGCGATCCTTGATCGCCGTCTGGATCAGGCGAAGCGTCGATATACGACGTTTGTCTTTCTGTTTTACGGCGTCGTTTAACGCCTTTGCGAACATTTCGCGCATTACCTTGGTCTCCCGTACAGGGGCAACATAGCGCCGGTCAATTTTGGAAGCAAGCACGGAGAAATCCATAAGTCACTGTAAATATTAGAATAAATACTTTACAGCAGACCAATTCATCCGAAAGCCATCACCAACCGCCCACGCCCCGAACGGACAATTGCGGTCCTTTTCGGGGCGGTAACGATACCGCGCCGCACCCCTTGGCACATTCGATGCGGCATATGGCGTAGGTGGAGGAAGCTTTCAAGCCCCTTGCGCTCGGCGGGAAAAAGTGACAACCGGAAAGCCACAAGCATCACGCACCGAAGATGGCCACGAGCGCAGCCGCCTCGACGCGACCGCACGCCCGGCCTCACGAAGGATGGAGACAGTCCGATGGCAAGCACCGCCCCCTGGAGCGAAACCCGGCCGACCGCGTTGATCGTGCTCGCCGACGGAACGGTGATTGAAGGCCGAGGCCTCGGCGCGGCCGGACAGGCCGTCGGCGAACTTTGCTTCAACACCGCGCTTACGGGATATGAGGAAATCCTCACCGATCCCTCCTATGCGGGCCAGATCGTGACCTTCACCTTCCCGCATATCGGCAATGTCGGGGCGAATGACGAAGACATCGAGGACCTGCACCCCGCCGCCCGTGCCGGAGCGGTGGGCGCCGTGTTCCGGGCCGATATCTCCAACCCCTCGAATTATCGCTCCGCATCCCATTTCGACGACTGGCTGAAGCGCCGGGGCATCGTCGCGATTGCCGGCGTCGATACGCGTGCGCTCACGGCCCTGCTGCGCGAGAAGGGCGCGGCCAATGCGGTGATCGCTCATGACCCCGACGGCGTATTTGACGTGGATGGCCTGAAGGCAAAGGCTCGCGAATGGTCGGGCCTTGTCGGCCTCGACCTCGCAAAGGAAGTGACCTCCGGCCAATCCCAGACCTGGACCGAAACCCCTTGGGTATGGGACGAAGGCTACGGCAATCAGGACGAACCCTCCACGCATATCGTGGCCGTGGACTATGGCGCCAAGCGCAACATCCTGCGGCTGTTGGCCGGCCTCGGCGCCAAGGTCACCATCGTGCCGGCAAAGACGAGTGCGGACGATATCCTCGCCCTTCGTCCAGACGGGATCTTCCTGTCGAACGGCCCCGGTGACCCGGCCGCCACGGCCGAATATGCGGTTCCCATGATCCGGGAACTTCTCAAGACCGAGATTCCGCTCTTCGGCATCTGTCTCGGACACCAGATGCTCGCTCTGGCGCTGGGCGCCAAGACGGTGAAGATGCATCAGGGCCACCATGGCGCAAACCACCCGGTGAAGGACTTCACCACCGGCAAGGTGGAAATCGTCTCCATGAACCACGGCTTCGCGGTGGATGGCGATACCCTGCCCGTAGGTGTCGAGGAGACCCATGTCTCGCTGTTCGACGGTTCGAACTGCGGCCTGACCATTACCGGCCGGCCTGTCTTTTCGGTTCAGCATCACCCCGAGGCCTCGCCTGGCCCGCAGGATTCGCACTATCTCTTCCGGCGTTTCGCCAACCTCATCCGCAGCCGCCGCGGCGAGCCCGCCCTGGCTGAGTGAAAGCAAAAAAGCGCCGCACGTTTCCGTGCGGCGCCGACATTGCATAACCTTCGCTTCGTCTCTCCGGCATCCCGATCAGGATGAAAGGCGCAGCTTCACGATCTTCTCGCCAATGGCCTTGAAGACAGCCTTGAGCTGATTGCGCGACGGGGCGTCGAAATATTGCGTTGAATCGCTCGCGCATTGGGCCAGCATCGACCCTGTATTCGTATCGCGCTCTTCCAGGCGGATCGTGTAGATGCTGATGTCGTGCTTCGTTTTCGCGTTGCTGCAGGCAGCAAGCGTTTTCGCATTCATCTTTTCGGTCATCTTGGAGCTGCTTGCAGCCGTCAGCCCGTCAAGGCGCCCATCCACGAGATAACCGAAACTCGAATAGCTTGAGCCAAGCGCCGTGCGGGTCGTTCCAAAGACATTTGAACCGTCCGTTAGAACGATCATGACCTTCTCCAGGCCGGGACGCTCCGCCCCACCGGCAAAAGGTTCCTGCGGTGACAATACCCGCATGCCCCATGCCACCCCTTCCATGATGTTGGTATTGCCGCTGGCTTCCAGAACACTGACCTTGTTCTTCAAAAGCTCGTAATCATTGGTGAGCGATGTGATCGGCTGCATGTTGCAACCCCGATTGGGCCCTCGCCCATTCCCGATATCGACGCCGCCCGGGGGAGAAAGCAGCGATCCGAGAAGATCGCCCACACCGTATTTGAGAAGCTTGCGAAGCTCGCCGGTGAGCGACTTGTCGAGCGGATTTATGGAAGAGGTGATATAATCGTTGCTGTAGCCCCACTCATTCGGCTCATCGATGGCAAAAGCCGGCACGAAATAACTTGCCTTGTCGGATTTGACCGCAGGTGTGTCATCCGTGTCATGTTCGCCTTTCTTGGAAGGCATGCGGGTTTCCACGCAACCAGCCCATTCCTGGCCAAGATTTTTGAAAACCTCAAAACGGCTTACACCCGATTTGAGTTCGAGCTGGGGAATATCGCTTTTGCCCTCGAGATCGAGCCACTCCGCTCCGGTTCCCTTCTTGACCCGGCCGTGCTTGTCGAACTCAGGACCATATTGCGGGCCGACATTGACGAAGGTGGCGAACGGCACCAGCGAGAATTTGAGCTTTTCCGTATCGGTGACCTGGCTGGAGATATCCTCGATCAGCCCGATCACGGCTTCCTTCATGGACTGAAGCTTTCCGCCCGCCATCGAACCGGTCGTGTCCAGAACCAGAGCGATTTCATAGGAGACCATGGCGAGATCGGCCGTCGAGGAAGCAAAGACGGGCACGCTTTCCTTGCCCAGTAAACCTCCGAAATAAAGTCCGACATTGACTTCGGCTTCCAGCGTAACCGATGTGTCCTTGCGCACCATCTTCAGGTTCACAAATTGGGGATCGAGATTGCCGCCCATGAAACGCCGGGCAATCAGGTTGGCTTCGTCATCACTGATCTTGACGCCCTTCTGGGCAACGGCGAGCACGGCCGTGTCGAGTGCGTTTTGAAGCTGCGTGCGCACACGGCTCATATTGGCGTAATCCACCCCGAGCGCTGCGGCTCCCACGAGCGGAATGCTGCAGATCGCGGCAAGGATTGCAAAATTGCCCGAACGATCCTGCGCGAAGGAGCGCAAAAGCCCCTGACGCGGAGAAAACGGCTCGTTCAAGCAAGCCTTAACCCTGTCGGGCGAAGCTCGGCCTGCATGACTTGCAGCCCCCCGCACCAAACCGTTATGCAACCGCCGCAGCACTCTTGAAGAAACTCGCATAGCCAATACCGCCAACCCTCTTGTTGGCTCATTCATAGGGCAAGCTTCTTAAGAACAATTTAAACGTGTATTTTAAAGTTTACACACGTATATTACGAACGGGAGGCACCTTTCTGCGCCGGAAGAGCCTGCCGATGAGCCAGCTCAGCCCACCACCGAAAATCACTCCCAGCGCAGTCCACACGAGACCATGGGGTGTAACAGGTACAGCCGGTTCGAAATCCGAAATGGTTCCCCTGAGAAGAACCGTATCCGGGCTCTTCAGCAACGCAGCAGGGCGCATGATGGGCGGCAGGCTCTCGAATGCCTGCGATTGGGCAACAAGATCGCCATATCGGTCTATCGCTTCGCGCATGGAACGCCCGCGATCCCTCAGCACCGGAACCGTCGAAGCGTCGTAGACCTTGAGAACGTCCGCACGCGTGAGATTGTTGTTCGCCGCATCACGATCGAACGCAGCGATCACGCCGCCAAGCTCGTTCATGGCACCATTCATGCGCTGGCGGTATTGCTGCGCCAGTTCGGGTGCCTGCGAGGTAACCAACCCACCCGATAAGGCTACCAGCAGGCCGAGAATTCTTCCCAATCCGAACATGCTCCGTCATGCCTTTCCCTTGGCAGCGGAACAGCCGGCCTGAGGCTCATACAGGCTCGTTGAACGTATCGCAATCAGCCAACCGTCCGCTCTTGAGCCCCCGCGTAAACCAGGTACGCCTTTGCACCGACGTACCGTGGTTGAAACTTTCCGGCACCACATAGCCCTGGGTGCGCTTCTGCAGCGTGTCGTCGCCGATCTGGTTGGCTGCATTGAGCGCCTCTTCCAGATCGCCATCCTCCAACAGCCCCTTCTGCGCCGTGTAATGCGCCCAGATACCCGCGAAACAATCGGCCTGGAGTTCGACCCGGATCGACATGGCGTTTGCTTCCGTCTGGCTCATGCGCTGGCGCATCTCATTGAAGCGCGGCAGAATGCCGGTCACGTTCTGCACATGGTGGCCCACTTCGTGCGCAACCACATAGGCCTGCGCGAAATCGCCGGCAGCGCCGAAACGGCGGGCCAACTGGTCGAAGAAGCCGAGATCGAGATAGACCTTCTCGTCTCCGGGGCAATAGAACGGCCCCGTCGCAGCCGAGGCGTAACCGCAAGCCGAACGAACAGCATCGGTAAACAGCACCATCGAGGGTTCGCGATAGTTGAGCCCTTGCGATTCGAAAATACCCTTCCAGGTATCCTCCGTCTCGGCCAGGACAACGCTCACGAACTGGGCCATCTCGTCACTGGCTGCCGAAGTGCCGCTGCCGCCATCGTTGGTGGTCTGGCGCGTCACCACCTGCCCGCCGCTGCCCGGATCGCCGGTCAACATACCGATCGGATCGATGCCGCAGGACTTCAGCACGAAGAACAGCACCACCAGGATGATGATTCCTGAAAGCCCGCCACCGGCGCTGCGAGAATTGCCGACCGGTAAGCGCATACGGCCACCCGAACGGCCAAACCCGCCCGGAAGACCGCCACTTCCGCCGCCCTCGCTGCGGCGATCCTCGACATTGCTGCTCTGACGGCGACCTTTCCAGCGCATTCATTCAACTCCAGATCGTTTCCGACGCCACGAATAACGCCTTGCGGCTCCCGGCGCCAGTGACTTGTGTCCCTGCTGGCGCAAGGTTAGCGGAAAGCCCGGAAAATCGGAATGAAATTCGACCTCGGAAATATGGGCATGAAGCCGGCGATATGCACATAAGCTCGGGCTTCGCGCCCGTTCAGCCCATAAGCGCCACGCGCCGGCCTTCGCGCCGTGCCAGATGCATGAGTGTCAGCGCGACCAATGGGAAAGCAGCCCCTGCTATGCCCAGGTCCGAGACGTCGGCATATTCGAGAACCCGACCGCCCACCATTGTGCCGAGCGCCACCCCCAGATAGATGGCTGAGGCATTGAGGGCCAGCGTAAGGCCGGCCACATCCGGCGCGATACCCACGAGCCGGCTCGCCTGCGCGGGCGGAAACGTCCAGCCCACGAAGCCCCACGGCACGATGAGCGCGAAGAGAAGCGGACCGGCAACGCCTGCGGGCGCAAACTTCATGAGCGCCGAAAAGCCGAGCGAGAAAAGGGCCGCCACGAGCATCGATCCAACCACCACGCGTGAGGCGCCGAGTCTGTCGGCAAGGCGGCCGCTTGCATAATTGCCGAGGATCGCCCCCAACCCGTAGGCCAGAAGCACCATCGGCAGGTAATCCGCGGAAAGCCCCACGCCTTGCGTGGCGATTGGTCCGAGATAGGCGATCAGGGCAAACCCGCCCGTAAGATAGAGAACGGAAACGGCAAGACCAAGCAGAATGCCGGGGCGACGCACCACCTGAACACGCTCGGAAAGCGGAACATGCGTGCCCTCGATCGTGCGCGGCAACCATATCCACAAGGCGGCCAGGCAGACGAACCCGATCACGGCCAGCATGACGAATGCGCCCCGCCAACCAACCATATGCGCCAGAAATGACCCTGCCGGTGCGCCAAAGGCGAGTGCGAATGTCGTTCCCCCGACAACCACCGAAATCGCGGCTGCCCGCCGCTCGGGCCCCGCGAGCGTGACCGCCGCAGCCTGCGCCGTGGCAGCGAACAGGCCACCTGCAAGCCCGATGATCACCTGCGCACCGAAGAGAGGCAGGAAACCGCCGCTGAGAGCGGCCACGAGATTGCCGAGCACGAAAAAACTCAAGGCAAGGGCGATGGCGCGGCGCCGGTTCATGCCGCCCGTAAGCGCCGAAAGCACCGGCGTGCCAAGCGCATAAGCCATGGAATATGCCGATACGAGATAACCGGCCTCCGCCACCGTCACCCCGGTTTCCTCGGATATCAATGGCAGGAGCCCGGCAAAAACGAAAGCGACCGTACTGACTGCGAAGGCGCCCAGCGCCAGCAGGAAAAGACGTTTATCCATGGGAGGAATTGCCTTTGTTCAAAATTCATTGAACTATTGAACATAAGCTCGTCCTTGTCAATCGCCGAACAACGATTGTCGCCTCCTCCTGACACGGCGACACCGCGTCGCGGGTCCTTGCATCCCGATCAGGATCGCTTAGGTTAGACGGATCATGTTGCCACATCCGACTGTCGAGCAGCTCAGTCTGCACACCGTTTTATCCGCGCTCGGGGATCCCACCCGGCTGGCGATTGTCGGCGACTTAGCGCGGCGCGAGGGCACGGCCCTGTCCTGTTCGCATTTTTCGGGACTGGGATCGAAATCGAACCTCTCCTATCACATCGCCAAGATGCGCGAGGCAGGCATCATCCGTGTGGAGCCCTGCGGCACAGCGCGCCTGGTGACGCTGCGCCGGGCCGATCTCGATTCCCGCTTTCCGGGCCTGCTCGATTCGATCATCTCGACGGCCGTGAGCATGCCACCGCCCGAAAAGCGTCTGGCTCCGGTCGATTGACACCGGTCGCAGATAAGCCGGGGCTCAGGTAACGACGGTCTCTTTCTCTCCCTCTCGCTTCCCCTCTTTCCGGGCCGCACGCGGCTCATTTTACGAAGGATCGCCCCAATGGCATGGCTCTATCTCGGGGTTGCCGGTCTGCTTGAAGTCGTCTGGGCGACCTTCATGAAGGAATCGGCCGGTTTCACGAAGCTTGTTCCCACACTTCTCATGGCCGTAGCCATGTTCGGCAGCTTCTGGTTGTTGGCCGCCGCGATGCGCACGCTGCCGCTGGGCACCGCCTACGCCATCTGGACCGGCATTGGCGCTGTCGGAGCATTCCTGGTCGGCATTCTTTTCATGCATGAACCGGCCACCGCGGGAAGGCTGGTGAGCGCGGCCTTGCTTGTCGCCGGCATGGTGGGCCTGAAACTGACCTCCGGCCATTAGAGCGCTTCTTCGACGAGACGCTCCAGAACTATCAGGATCGCTCGACAAGCCAGCGGAAGGCGCGCCTCAACTCGCCCGTCCCGTCCCGCTCATACCAGCGCCCATGCGCGATGATCACGCGCTCCGGCTGCCATCCGATCATGGTTTCGACAGCCGCCTTCAGAGCGTCCTTCTGGCCCGCAAAGGTCAGGCGCATGTCGCGCGGCATCTGTCCGTCCGGATCCTGCACGCCGCCAAGCCACGTCAGCACGCGCATTGGAAACGACAATTTGCGCGGCTCGAAATTCTCGATGAAATCAGTCAGTACCAACGTGCGCGAGGCGAGGTGGAAGAACTCCACTTCCGTCATGAAACTGCCAGTGATGGGAAGCGTGAAAATCTCGTCGTCCCAGGGATAGCCGCCCTCGCCCGAGAAGTCATGGGCGGCAAAATCGATCCGTCCCGCCGACTGCTCCCTGATCCTGGGGGCGAGCCAAATCTGCGCCTCGGGAAAGGCCTGCCTCCAGAAAGGCACCCACCAATAATGTATGCGGTTGGGCGCCACGACGTAGCTGACCGGCCCCAACGCATCGATTGCCTCGCGAAGGTCCTCAGTGAGATGGGTCGGCGAATGCACGAACAACGCCCCGCTTGCGAGCTTGATGATCGTCATCCGTGTGGGGAATTTAACCTTCGGCCAAGGCATGCCGAAACGGATTGCCGGGCCGTCCACGATCCAGACGTTCTCGGCCACGGGCTTCAGGGTGTTGAGCGGCGGATAGGTGACATCGCGGTGGGCGGACACGGGCTTTCTCCCTTCACCTGTTCCCCTATAGTCTAAACACATCCGAGGTGATGAGACGATCTGTCTGTGTCCAGTGCATTTTCGGGGTTCCGTCTCTCGCCGCCATTGCCTATAAGGCCCGCCTAGCCTGACAATTTTCGCATGGCCCTTCCGCCCCCCCGCGCGACGGTGCCGTGCGCACGCACAAGATCGGACCTCCCATGCCAAAACGCACCGACATCAAGTCTATCCTGATCATCGGCGCCGGCCCCATCGTCATCGGCCAGGCTTGCGAGTTCGACTATTCCGGCACTCAGGCGGTCAAGGCACTGAAGGAGGAAGGCTATCGCGTCATCCTCGTGAACTCCAACCCGGCCACGATCATGACCGATCCGGAGCTTGCCGACGCCACCTATATCGAGCCCATCACGCCGGAGGTCGTCGCCAAGATCATCGCCAAGGAGCGCCCCGACGCGCTGCTGCCGACCATGGGCGGACAGACTGCGCTCAACACCGCGCTCAGCCTGCGCCGAATGGGGGTCCTGGAACGCTACAATGTGGAGATGATCGGCGCTCAGCCTGACGCCATCGACAAGGCCGAGGACCGCGCCCTTTTCCGTGAGGCCATGGCCAAGATCGGCCTGGAAACCCCGCGCTCCATGCTGGCCAACGCCACCGACGTGAAGAACGCCGACCGGCAGGCCCACGAGACGCGCCGCAAGGAATTGAAGGACACTTTGTCCGGAGAGGCGCTGGACGAGGCCCTCGACAGCCTGGAAAACGAATGGAACCAGGGCGAGGGTGATCGCAAGCAGCGCTACATGAACCACGCCATGGGTGTGGCCGCGCAGGCGCTCGACCAGGTCGGCCTGCCCGCCATCATCCGCCCCTCCTTCACGCTGGGCGGAACGGGCGGCGGCATCGCCTTCAACCGCTCCGAATTCTTCGAGATCGTCGAGCGGGGCCTCGATGCCTCTCCGACCACGGAAGTGCTGATCGAGGAAAGCGTTCTCGGCTGGAAGGAATATGAGATGGAAGTGGTCCGCGACCGCGCGGACAATTGCATCATCATCTGCTCCATCGAGAATGTCGATCCGATGGGCGTGCACACCGGCGATTCGATCACGGTGGCTCCTGCCCTGACGCTGACCGACAAGGAATACCAGATCATGCGCAACGCCTCGATCGCGGTGCTGCGCGAGATCGGGGTGGAAACGGGTGGCTCGAACGTGCAGTTCGCCGTCAACCCTGAAAACGGCCGCCTCGTCGTCATCGAGATGAATCCGCGCGTGTCGCGCTCCTCCGCGCTCGCATCCAAGGCGACGGGCTTCCCCATCGCCAAGGTCGCTGCGAAGCTCGCCATCGGATACACGCTCGACGAATTGGAGAACGACATCACCGGCGGCGCCACGCCCGCTTCCTTCGAGCCGTCCATCGACTATGTCGTGACCAAAATCCCGCGCTTCGCCTTCGAGAAGTTCCCCGGCTCCGACCCGGTCCTCACCACCGCGATGAAATCGGTAGGCGAGGTCATGGCCATCGGCCGCACCTTCGCCGAATCGCTCCAGAAGGCGCTGCGCGGTCTTGAAACGGGCCTGACCGGCCTCGATGAGATCGAGATTCCCGGCTATGTGGCCGGCGGCGACCCGTCCGAAAACAAGAACGCCATCCGCGCCGCCCTTGGCAGGCCGACGCCCGACCGCCTGCGCATGGTGGCAGAGGCGATCCGTCTCGGCACGAGCCTCCAGGAGGTTCACGCCATGTGCCAGATCGATCCCTGGTTCCTGGAGCAGATTTCAGCCATCATCGCCATGGAGGCGCGTATCCGCGAACATGGCCTGCCGAGCGACGCGCAGAACCTTCGCATGCTGAAATCCATGGGCTTCTCCGACGCTCGTCTCGCCTCGCTGACGAAGCAGGAGGCGGAAGATGTCCGCAAGGCGCGGCACGCGCTCGACGTCCATCCCGTCTTCAAGCGCATCGACACTTGCGCGGCCGAGTTCGCCGCGCCCACCGCGTATATGTATTCCACCTACGAGACGCCCTTCGCCGGCGAGGTGGCCGACGAGGCGCGCGTCTCCGACCGCAAGAAGGTGGTCATCCTCGGCGGCGGCCCGAACCGCATTGGTCAGGGCATTGAGTTCGACTATTGCTGCTGTCACGCCGCTTTCGCGCTGGCCGATGCCGGCTACGAGTCGATCATGATCAACTGCAATCCGGAAACGGTCTCGACCGACTACGACACCTCCGACCGGCTCTATTTCGAGCCGCTGACGCCCGAGGATGTGCTGGAGATCCTTCGTGCCGAGCAGAAGGCTGGCACCCTGCATGGCGTGATCGTCCAGTTTGGCGGCCAGACGCCGCTCAAGCTTGCCGATGCGCTGGAAAAGGCAGGCATTCCGATCCTCGGAACGGCACCCGACATGATCGACCTTGCGGAAGATCGCGACCGCTTCCAGAAGCTCCTGACCAAGCTCGGCCTCAAGCAGCCGAAGAACGGCATCGCCTATTCGGTCGAGCAGGCCCGCGTCGTCGCCTCCGAACTGGGTTTCCCGCTCGTCGTGCGTCCGTCCTACGTGCTGGGTGGTCGCGCCATGCAGATCATCCACAATGAGCAGATGCTCCAGACCTACCTGCTGGACATTGTTCCGGGCCTGGTTCCCGAGGAAATCCGTCAGAAATACCCGGCCGACAAGACCGGTCAGATCAACACGCTCCTGTCCAAGAACCCGCTTCTGTTCGACACCTATCTGACCGAAGCCATCGAGGTGGACGTGGATTGCCTCAGCGATGGCAAGGACGTCTTCGTCTCGGGCATCATGGAGCACATCGAGGAAGCCGGCATTCACTCCGGCGATTCCGCCTGCTCGCTGCCGGTCCATTCGCTTGCCCCCGAACTGGTGGACGAATTGGAGCGCCAGACCAAGGCGCTCGCCCGCGCGCTCAATGTGGGCGGCCTGATGAATGTCCAGTACGCCGTCAAGAACGGCGAGGTTTATGTACTGGAGGTCAATCCGCGCGCCTCGCGTACCGTGCCTTTCGTCGCCAAGACCATCGGCAAGCCGATCGCCAAGATCGCGGCGCGCATCATGTCCGGCGAAGCGCTGGAAGATGCTTTTGCCCATTATGGCGCGATGCCCGATATCCGCAATCCGGGCCACATTGCCGTCAAGGAGGCCGTGTTCCCCTTCGCCCGCTTCCCCGGCGTCGACACGCTGCTCGGCCCCGAGATGAAGTCCACCGGCGAAGTGATGGGTCTCGACACCGATTATGCGCTCGCCTTCGCCAAGGCGCAGCTCGGCGCCGGCGTCGATCTGCCCCGTTCGGGAACGCTCTTCGTCTCGGTTCGCGACGAGGACAAGGCCCGCGTCCTGCCGGCGGTGAAGCGTCTTGCCGACATGGGCTGGCACGTGCTGGCCACCGGCGGGACGGCGCGCTACCTGCGCGAAAACGGCGTCGAGGCGGAAAAGGTCAACAAGGTGCTTGAAGGTCGACCCCATATCGAGGATGCGATCCGCAACCGCCAGGTGCAACTCGTCTTCAACACGACGGACGGTCAGAAAGCCATGTCGGACTCCAAGTCGCTGCGCCGCGCCACGCTGATGCAGAAGGTCCCCTACTACACGACCATGTCCGGCGCCGAAGCCGTTGCCGAGGCCATTGCGGCTCTGAAGGCCGGCAGCCTCGAGGTCAGGCCGCTTCAGAGCTATTTCTGATCGGCATCGGGTCGGGGCTGCCCCCCGGCCCCACCACCGGCACCCGCACCGGCACCGGCACGGAAGTGCCTGCGATAAGCCAGTGGCGAAATCGAAAACGCCTCGACGAAACGCTGCCGCATGGTGACCGGCGAACCGAAGCCCGCCGCATCCGAAACCGCTTCAATTCTCTGATCGGTGGTTTCAAGCAGCCGCTGCACCATTGCAAGGCGTTGCGTCAGCACCCATTGCGAAACAGTGCTGCCCGTGGCTTTCAGAAAGCGTCGCGAGAAATTGCGCCGGCTCATCGCCGCCCTCTCCGCCAGATCGTCCAGCCCCAGGGGCTCGCGCAGGTTTTCCAGCGCCCATTGCAGCGTCTTCTCGAAGCGCCCGCCCGAAAACGCGTCCGGCAATGGCTGCTCGATATATTGTGCCTGCCCGCCGCTTCTGTGCGGAGCGACCACCATGCGGCGCGCCACCCGATTGGCAATTTCGGCACCGTGATCCCTGCGCAAAAGATGAAGGCAGCAATCGATGGCAGCGGCGGTCCCCGCCGATGTCAGAATATCGCCCTCGTCCACATAGAGAGCGGCACGATCGAGCTCCACATCCGAAAAGCGTTGCGCGAAATCCTCCGCGAACACCCAGTGCGTGGACGCACGCCGTCCGTCCAGAATGCCCGCTTCAGCCAGAACGAATGCTCCGACGCAAAGGCCGACCATGCGCGCACCCCGCCTGTGTGCCGCCTGCAATGCCGCCAGAAGACGCGCCGAGGGAGGCGTCTGCGGATTGGGCCAGGCGGGAATGATGACCGTGTCCGCCTCGTCGAGCGCGCCAAGGTCATGCTCGACGAGCAATGAAAACCCCGAAAGGGTTTCGATCTTCCCGATCCTCTCGGCACAGACCGTGAGGGTGTAGCGCGGCGCTCCCAGCCGCGGCAGATCGTCTGCGAACACCATGCACGGCACCGATAGATGAAAAGGGCTGACGCCGTCATAAGCGACGACAGCGACCCGGTGTGTACTCATGCGTTCGGGCATGGCCCGTTTCCATCGTTCTTTGTCATTCAGGCCAGTTGCGGCGAACGGCTTCCTAAACGAATTTGCCTTTGACGACAACTTGCCTGGTTCTGCCCACGCGAACTGGCACAATTGACCTCATCAACAAGGACATTCGCAGAAAAATGACCGCACATGACACGATCCGCACCATGACCGGCGCCAAGGCAAGACCCGGCTTTGACACCGCGAAAACCGCTCTTCTGGTCATCGATTTTCAAAAGGAATATTTCGAAGGTCGCATGCCGATCCCGAACGGCACCCCAGCTCTTTCGAACGCAAGGCGTCTGGTCGAATGGGCAGATGGACACGGCATGCCGGTCTATCACGTCCAGCATGTGACACAGCCTGGCGCCCCGATATTCGCCGAGGGCGGCGATACGGTCGGTTTCCATCCCGACATCGCTCCGGCCCCGCATCATGGGATTGTTCGCAAGACCTTGGTGAGTGTCTTTCCGACGACGAACATCGACAAGCAGCTCAGGAATGCGGGAGTCAAAACCCTTGTCATCGCTGGTTTGATGACCCATGCCTGCGTTTCCGGCGCTGCCCGGGACGCCGTTCCGCTCGGCTACGACGTGGTCGTCGCCTCCGATGCCTGCGCGACACGCGACATCACCGGTCCCGACGGCAAGATCATGCCGCATGAGACGCTGCACAGCGCTTCGCTGGTCACCCTGTCCGATACGTTTGCGGAGATTCTCGACACAAACGTCATCCTGTCACTGTCGCCAGCCGGTGCATGAAGCACACGACAGTCCCCCAAGCCAGGTGAGCCGGAACACGTGCCGGCTCACCGGAACTGCGGCAAAGCGCAGCACCGAATGCCAATGCCCCAAATTTGACAGAAGACGGAGAAAAGCTCCAATCGGTCACGATATATTTCCGTTTATTTCAGATACTGTAACCAGAGTAGCTGATACCGATAGGGATGATTTGGACTGCTAACGGGGCGGGACACACCCCGGCACTCCGGAAATGAGCGCGTTCGAAGCGCATCCTTTCCAGGGCTGTCAATCGTTCACGATGCGCCAGGACAAACGACCATGAGGGATACCCTCGCGAAGCTCAGGGCACCGCACGTCATACTTTTGCTGATCGCGGCAATACTTGTCGCGAGACTGGCAGATATGGCGCTTGTGCCTCTGATGGATACAACAGAGGCACGTTATGGGGAAATGGCCCGCAAGATGGCCCTTCTCGGGGACTGGATAACGCCCTGGGCCGATGATGGCATGCCGTTCTGGGGCAAACCGCCTCTGGCCTTCTGGATCACCGCACTGAGCTTTCGCCTGTTTGGCGTCTCCGAGTTTACCGCCCGCCTGCCGCACTTCCTGTGCGCCCTGCTAATTGGCGCCATGGTGTGGGATCTCGCGCGTCGGCAATATGGTGCGCGTGCGGCACTCTTGTCCGCCTCCGTGCTGACGGGTTCTGCCCTGTTCCTCATATCCTCGGGCGCCGTCATGACCGATACGGCTCTCGTGCTCGGCACGACGGGTGCCATGTACGGTTTCTGGCTTGCGCTCAATGAGCCATCCCCTGCACTGCGTCGGCGCGGCGGGTGGATATTCTTCATCGGTATCGCCATAGGCCTGCTCGCCAAGGGCCCGCTGACATTCGTCCTCGCCGGGCTGCCGCTCTTCATCTGGGTCACCCTGGCACGCAAATGGAAGGAAACGTTCCAGAACCTGCCATGGGTTCTGGGTCCCCTCCTCGTCGCGGCCCTGGTTCTGCCCTGGTACATCCTCGCGGAGGAAAAGACGCCGGGCTTCCTCGACTATTTCATTGTCGGCGAGCACTGGAGCCGCTTCATGGTGCCCGGCTGGAAGGGCGACCTGTATGGCACGGCTCACCGCTACCCACCCGGCACGATCTGGCTGTTCAGTCTGCTGGCTCTCCTGCCCTGGTCGATCTCGCTGTTTGTCGGCGCCTTGCAGTCACGCGGTGAAACGCCATCGAGCGAGAAGCCGGCCAATGCCTCATGGACCCGCTACCTGCTCCTGTGGGCGTTGCTGCCGCTGATCTTCTTCACTGCCGCGCGCAATATAATCTGGACCTATGCGCTTCCTTCATTGCCGGCGGCCGCGCTGCTGCTCGGCGGCTGGATGGCGCAACGGTCGCGGAAATCGGAAATTTGGGCCATTGCCGGCCTCTCGATCGTCTTGTGCCTGGCGACCGGTGCCGGCATCGGCGCGGCCCTGTTCCCGAACCTGCTTGACCGTTCGACGGCCAAATCCGTCGCCCAAGCCTATATGCGTCACAAATACGAGCAGGATCAGCCGCTGTTCTTCGTGAGCCATCGCCCGTTTTCAGCGGGCTTCTATACGCTCGATCAGGCACGTCTCGTCAACGCAATGGGCGACATCGCAGCAAACCTGGCAAGCCCCGGCGGTTATCTCGCCGTTCCGGCAAGCCTCATGGCGAGATTCGTGAAACCGGATGACCTGGAAATAGAATATGACCTCGGCCGCTTCGGCGAATACGAACTTTTGCACGTGCACCGCATCACAAATCGGCGTGACGGCGAACACATACCGTTGGCCCTCTCCGACTGACATCGGTCCGGGTTGAGCCTGGAAACGGGATTGGTCATCCTTTATTCGCGCCGGTAGAGCCAGAGCACAACCGGCGACAGCACGATCGTAAGAAGTGCCGGAGCCAGCAGCGCCAGCAACACATCGCCGCCACCTGCCGTACCGGCCATCAACCCACGCAGCGCCGTCGTCATGTGGGAAACGGGATTGCGCACCACGAATGCTTCCAGCCAGCCGGGCATGGTTTCCGGCCGCACCATGATGTTGGAGGCAAACACCAGCGGGAATATGAAAGTGAAGCCGATGGTCATCACGGTCATCGGCGTGCGGATCAGCAGTCCGAGCACGATGAATATCCAGCCCGTGCCGAAACCGATGGCGATCAGGAGCAGAAAGGAGGCGATCACCCCAACGAGCCCTGCTTCGGGCCGGTATCCCAGGACGAGCCCCACTGTCAGGATGATCATGCCGGCAATCGTGTGCCGCAGCACGTCTCCCACCATGAGTCCCGCAAAGGGCGAAAGCGACCAGATGGGCAGCGAGCGGAAACGCTCGAACAGCCCCTTGGAGAGATCCGTCGACAACCCCATGCCGGAATAGACGGAATTGAACACGACCGTCTGCACGAGAATGCCCGGCAGAAAGAACTGCAGGTAATCGCCCGTCGAGCCCGCCAACGCACCGCCGAAAACGAAGGTGAACAACAGCGTGAACATGAGCGGCGTCATGATCAGGTCGAACAATTGCTCAGGCACATGCTTGAATTTGAGCATAGCCCGCCAGCCGAAAACCAGTGCGTTGGAAAAGGCCGAGGGCCGGGGCGGCCGCGCGACATTCGAGAGAACCGCGGGTGTTGCAGCGACGCTGCCTTTGCCGGTGCTGCTCATCGCTTTTCCTCCTCAGCCTGTTCATCCATGGGTTGCCCCGTAAGCGCGAAGAACACCTCGTCGAGGCTTGGCGACCCCATCGAGAAATCCGAAAGCTCGATACCCTGCACGATCAACGCGGCAATCGCTTCATTTGCCGCTCTCGCAGATGTGGCAATTGCTGAAAGCTGTGCCCCTTCCGGGCTTCTCTGCACCGCAGCGCCCAGCCGGGCGGCGAGTATGGTTTCCGCCAAATCCAAACGGGCCGGCGTCGCATCCGCCAGCGCCACATGCAAGAAGCCGGAGCCTATGGCGGATTTCAGCTCCCGGCTCGTACCCTCCGCGATCTTCCGCCCATGATCGATAACCGCGATCCGCGCCGCCAGCTGGTCCGCCTCTTCGAGATATTGCGTGGTCAAAAGGATGGTGACCCCGGATTGGGCCAACTGCCGGATCATCCGCCACACCCCCTGGCGCGCCTTGGGGTCCAGGCCGGTGGTGGGTTCGTCGAGGAAGAGAACACCCGGCGTCACGATGAGGGAAGCGGCGATATCGAGCCGCCGGCGCATGCCGCCCGAATAGGATTTCACCTGCTTGGCCGCGGCCTCGGACAGCTCGAAGGCGGCAAGAAGCTCGTCAGCACGGTCCTTGGCGCGACGTCCCTGAAAACCCCAAAGCCGCGCAAGCATGACAAGGTTCTCGCGCCCCGTCAGATCCTCGTCCAGCGATGCGAATTGCCCGGTCAGTGCGATTGCGCCACGGACTGCTTGCGGGTTGGCAGCCACATCATGGTCCAACACCCGCGCCGAACCGGAATCCGCCTTGATCAGCGTGGCCAGCACACGGATAAGCGTGGTCTTGCCCGCACCGTTGGGGCCCAAGATCGCGAAGATCATCCCGCGCGGCACATCGAGATCGATCCCGTCGAGCGCCTTCACCTCGCCGTAACGTTTTGCAAGGCCCCGCGCCGAGATTGCGAGCGGCACCGTTTCGTGTACCGGTAAGGCATCCGCCCGCGAAACTGCATCGTTCATGATGTTCCTCCAGGACATGGTTTTCCCTCAAGGACGAACCAGCCTCCAAAAATCCGACAGCGCGGACACATACACCAACGAATATCTTCCGGCTAACCGAAGAAGAATGACTGCTGACACCTGCCGCCGAAGACCTCTGCCCGCCTGACCGCACTCCTTCGAAACATCGCGCACCCGCGCATTCCGCAACCAGATGAGATCATCCGTCGGCATGAGCGTGAAATACCGGGACGGCGCGTTGAAAACGCGAAAAGTAAAAAGATAAGGCGCCCTTGTATGTCCAAAAGGACGTACGAAGCCCTAGTTGCGCAGGCCGGTTTCCTTCAGGAGACCCTTACGCTTGGCATCGTAGTAATAACCACGCGCATAAAAACGCACTGCCTGATCCTCGTTTCCGCCCGCCGTGATATAGGCTCCGCGCAGATATTTCACGGCATATTTGAGGTTCGTTTCCGCATCGAGAAGCCCTGAAGCAGAACCGCGATAACCCATCGTCTGGGCGGTATCGTGGCGAATCTGCATAAGTCCCCAATAGATACGATTGCGGGCGGCCGGGTCGAAATTGCTTTCCCGCTTGACCACGCGGCGAACGAGCCTTTCAGGCACTTCATAATGATTGGCATAACGGCTGATGAGGGCGTCAAGCTCGGGACTGCGTGCGGCAACCGGGTTCGAAGGCGCCCCCGCCTCGAGAGCGGTCAGCGCCGCCGGAGCAGATCGCGGACCGGCAAAAGCGTCGGGCTTTACAGCTTCGCCGCTTATCTGGGCATCCTGTTCAGCAACGAGGCTGCTTGCGACTACGGCCGGATCAGCACCGCTCTCGTCGGGCTGCGGTGCAGTCGTCGTAACGCCCGTCTTGCCCGCATCGGCAAGGGTACCGCTGGTAGCCGTGCAACCAGAGATGAGCGGGAGCGCAATAACGGCGCCAAGAGCAAGAAGTCGACGGGTCGAAAACGGCAAGGTCATTCCTTGAAATCTTAAAGCCCCCACCCTCGCGCGCTTTTACAGCGGCCTCCCCGCAATGACAATCATCCGTCAGGAGAATTCGCGTTCACTCTTCGTACCATTTCGTTTCCGTGTTAGGAGCAGAGACTGCGCGAAGGGATAATTGCCATGAACGGGCACCACATCTTCGAGACGAAATTCGGCTTCTGCGGCGCAGGCTGGTCCGATGCCGGGCTTACCCACTTTGTCCTGCCCACGCCGCATCCCGGCGGAGTTGCCGAGCGCCTGGCAAAGCATATACCCACCTCGACAGCGAGCACGCCCACGGGCGCCATCCGCGATCTCGTTGACGCGGCCCAACGCTATTTTGCCGGGGAGAAAGAAGACTTCTCGCACTATCCCGTCGACCTGTCAGGGCAAAGCCCGTTTCATTCCGCTCTCTATCTGGCCATGCGCGAACTCGCCTATGGCGAAACCACAACCTATGGAATGCTTTGCGCCAAGGTCGGCCATCCCGCGGCCACGCGCGAGACGGGTGTCGCCATGGGGCGCAACCCGATGCCACTGATCATCCCTTGTCATCGGGTTCTTGCCGCCGGCGGCAAGATCGGCGGTTTTTCCGCCTATGGCGGTCTCGATACGAAACGGCGCATGCTGGCGCTAGAAAATGCCCGTTCCCCAAACCCGATACCCGATCAGGCTTCCTTCGGCTTCTGAAGCCAGCATCGTCGCCAACAGGCGCCCAAAACAAAAACAATCGCAATGGTTGCAAATAGTATCTTGCGCCACTCGTCGACTCACGCATACTTAACAAGTGTAAAGATTGATTCCTCTCATGGCTGCGCCAACAGTGAATAGCCATGTTCTCGCCTTTAATCAGTCAAGTTCTCGGCGGTTTTTCAATTCAGCGTCAGGCGTGTTTGCGGATTTGGTCAAAAAACCGATAGGACGTTTCTCATGCGTCACAATGCTGACAGCGATATCAAGAATCGTCTCGTGGAGCCGACGCCCATGATCGCCGAAGTCATGCGGCTCATGGCTTCCGGCATCGAAAAGGATCAGATCGCGGTGGAACTGTCCCGTGTTTTCTACGTCGATATCGATCTGCTGAATGCCGTATTGCGAGCGATGGAAAAGCGTGAAGAGGTGCTGCAGGATTTCAAGAGGGCTGGCCTGGAAAATCAAAAGACGCGGGAAGGCACGCCATTGGACAGGAGAGCCGCTGCCGCCTGATCCCCGTCCAATGCAAGGCCAAAAACCGACACTTCCCTAAAATTGCAACAATGCGGATCACTCAATCGATACGTATCATCGGTAGAAACACCTCCATTCAATACAACCTGTCATGCGACAGGCAGTTCAATCATAGATGGGGGTAATTCAATGCTCGGCAGCATTCTCAGTCCGCTTTTCGGCAGTTCCAGCAACCGTTCGCCATCGTCCAGCGGGTCCAGTCAGGACACCACCCCGGTGAGTATCATCGACGCACAGGAACCGGTCGAAGAAACCCCGGAAGTTCAGCTTCTCCCCGCAGAAGAAGAACACGGCGCAACCGCCGAAGGGCACGAGGACGAAACGGCGTCTTCCCCCCAGCCATCGGGCAACGCCAGCGCATCCACGGCTCCGTCTACAGGTGCAGTGGCCTCGTCCGCCGCTGCAGCAAACGGCAGCAAGACGGTCGATTCGACTACGGCATCGGCGAAAACGGCTGAAATCGGCGCTATTGAAGAGGCAGTCCCGGCGGATTGGGCGCGCGAGGCGGCTTTGGCGACCCAGCGAAACGAGCGCCTGGCTTCCATGATCCAGAAGATGAGTCAGCCGGAAGCTGTCGGAACCCTGGCTTTGATGCGCGGGCATGAAAACACGGGTACCGATCTGAAATCGGCTCTTTCCGCCTATCGCGAAAATGGCGAAAGCAATTCGGCAGAGTTCGGTTCCGCTCTTGAAGCGGCCTGATAGCCCGATGATAACTCCCAGATAAACAATGTGCGTCGCCGGATCGAAAGATCGGGCGGCGCACTCTTGTGCAGGATGCCAACGCGCGATGACGAAAAGCATTTCCCCCGTTGCGACTGTCGGGAAATCTCACCGCAGCGGAATGATGACCTTTTCCGGGTCGCGAAAGAACTGCGAGATTTCAACGGCTTGCGGATCGAACACGGTTCCCGCGCGGACCGGCCTGCCAAGCAGATAGCCTTGCACGAAATCAGCGCCGACGGAGAGCGCGACATTCAGTTGCGCCTGCGTTTCGATACCCTTGATCAACACCGCCGCGCCGTTCCGTTTCAGCCCGCCAATCAGTTTTGCCAGAAGGCGCACCGCGCTTTCAAACCCCGAAATGCGCCGGAACCATCCGCCATCGATCTTCACGACCTCTGGGCGAATGCGTTGAATCCGGTCAAGAACGGAATGGCCGGGCCCGAAATCGTCCACCGCAAGCCGGAAGCCTGAAGCGCGCATTGCGCGCGCAAGACTGTCTGGAACATCGTCCTCGAGGACATCGCTGGCAATGAAGCCGCAAACCACGAGCCCCGGATCGAGTTCCACCTCCCCCGCCCGCTCGGTGAGAAAATCCATCTGGGCAAACGCATCGTCACGCCCGCCGGGCTTTCCCGCTTCGCAGTTGAGATGAAGCACAAGGTCCTCGATGCCAAGATGATGGTAATTGCCCATATGCAGCGCGCGGCACAACGATCGGACAGGGCTTAGTTTTTCCTGTTCGACCATTGAAAAGAACGTCGCCGGCTCCACCGGTTCGAAGTCGATAAAGGGTTGGACAAAGCCCTCGACGCCGCACGGGACCAGTAAATCGCCCGCAACGGCATAGATCGGCTGATAGGCTGTCTTGAGATGGAAGGAGCCATACCGTCCGGTTTCGATGCCGATCTCGTCCAGCAAGATGGAGCCACCCGGCAAGCCGGGTACATTGGAGACAGTCATCGGCTTAAATCCCGCGCCGGCCAAAAACCTTCGCCGGGCGCCCCCCCTGGCGGATCGGCTGTTCCTGGGCGGGTGTCTGGATGACGGCAGGCGGACGCTCCGCCGTCCCTTCCCCTGGACGCATGGAGGGTATGGAAGCAACCGCGGGACGCCGCGCGGCAGCCTCGAGTGCGGCCCGAAATTCCTGAAAGGCAAGAGGAACGAGCTGGGGACGCGCAAGGGCAAACCCCTGCACCATCGAAACCCCGCATTGCTCCGCCGCTTCAAGCTGCCTGCCGTTTTCGATGCCTTCGAACACCGTCCGAATCCGCTTTGCGGAAAACTCCGCGACCATATCCTTGAGCAGGCCGACTCCGGGCCCCGTACCAAGCAGCCTCCCCGTCCATTGGCCATCGAATTTCACGATATCGGGCCCGAGCGCCTCGATACGGCGCATGTCGGAGCTCTCCGCACCGAAATCGTCGACGGCGACGCGATATCCGCACGCCTTCAATTCGGTCACGAAATCGCGCAACGGCCGTTCTGAGCGGGTTTCCTGTTCGGTGATCTCGCAGACCACGCGGTCAGCTGAAAGCCCTGCCTCCTTCAGTACGAGTTGCGTGTCGCGCAACGCGCTTTTGACCGCGTCTTCGTCGACCAGATGGGAAGGATCGAAATTCACGAAAAGCGTGGTCGTGGGATCAAGCCCCACCCCGGCATGAGGATGTGAACCGTGCGCGCCAGGGTTTCCACATGGAAACGATCGACATCGGGAACGCTGGAAAAAAAGGCTCCCGGACTGACCGGCGTCTCATTGCGGAAAGGCCGCACCAGCCCCTCATAGGAGGAGGGCCTCAAGCGACCATCTCGAAAGGAGAAAATCGGCTGAAAGGCACTCTTCAGCGTGTAGGCACCCCAAATGCCTACCGCCGTTCCATCTTCCTTGCGGATGATGTGAGCCAAGCCAATGCTGCGCGCCATTCCTGCGCTTCCCAAACCTGAGTTTACGAAGGGCACAGTGGCATCCAACGCCTTTATTGGCCGTTAATGACTTTCAATAAGGTCCAGATACGGGTTCCACCTTGCGATTTTTCGCACTTTCGGACATGAAGGGACACGCTGACACCAGCGTAGATCCCACCGAAACCGGAGTTCTTCCAAATGGCTTTCCTTGCCGATGCCCTTTCTCGCGTGAAACCTTCTGCCACCATTGCGGTCTCCCAGAAAGCGCGTGAGCTGAAAGCGCAGGGCCGCGACGTCATCGGTCTTGGAGCGGGCGAGCCGGATTTTGACACGCCGGACAATATCAAGAAGGCGGCCATCGACGCGATCAATCGCGGCGAGACGAAATACACGCCGGTTTCCGGCATTCAGCCACTGCGCGAGGCAATCGCAGCCAAGTTCAAGCGCGAGAACAATCTCGATTATGACTGGAAGCAGACGATCGTCGGCACCGGCGGCAAGCAGATTCTCTTCAACGCCCTGATGGCGACCCTGAACCCGGGCGATGAAGTCGTCATCCCCAGCCCTTACTGGGTGAGCTATCCGGAGATGGTCGCGCTCTGCGGCGGGACCCCGGCTTTTGCCGAGACGAGCATCGACAATGGCTTCAAGCTGACGCCGACCGCCCTCGAAAAGGCGATCACGCCGAAGACGAAGTGGCTCATCATGAACTCGCCGTCCAATCCGTCCGGCGCAGCCTATACAAGCGACGAGTTGAAAGCGCTCGCCGACGTTCTGCTCGCACACCCGCAGGTCTGGGTTCTGACCGACGACATGTATGAGCACCTCACCTATGGCGACTTCAAGTTCGCCACCATCGCTGAGATCGAGCCGAGGCTCTATGACCGTACCCTTACCATGAATGGTGTTTCGAAGGCCTACGCCATGACCGGCTGGCGCATCGGTTATGCAGCAGGCCCCATCGAGCTCATCAAGGCCATGGACATGATCCAGGGCCAGCAGACATCGGGTGCCTGCAGCATCGCGCAGTGGGCCGCGGTCGAAGCGCTCAACGGCCCTCAGGACTTTATCGGCAAGAACAAGGCGATCTTCCAGGGCCGTCGCGATCTCGTCGTATCCATGCTGAACCAGGCCACCGGGATCAAATGTCCGGTGCCGGAAGGCGCGTTCTATGTCTATCCGTCCTGCCAGGGACTGATTGGCAAGACCGCCCCCACGGGCAAGGTCATCGCCACCGACGAGGACTTCGTTTCCGAGCTTCTGGAAGCTGAAGGCGTCGCGGTGGTCCATGGCTCGGCCTTCGGCCTCGGCCCGAATTTCCGCATTTCCTACGCCACGTCCGAGACGCTTCTCGAGCAGGCATGTGAGCGCATCCAGCGCTTCACCGCCTCGCTGAAATAACGTCGGCTTTAAAAAGCTTCCCTTGCGCCGCAAAATTTCCTTTGCGGCGCAACACTCTTAACGCCTCTTAAACGTTCCCATTGTCTTTTCCTTAGCCAGTAAACTTGGCCGGCAAGATTTGGCCAATGAATGGGCTTGGGGAGACGGCGGGGCATGAGCATCCTCTCCACTGTGCGGCGCAATGGCGGACGCGTTTATGTCGGAGTTCAGGCGCTGCTCGTTTCCGGAACGGCGATGGCGGCCGGCGCCTATTTCCTGGCGGCGCGCGAAAGCGCCATGATGAGTTGGCTGCTGTTTGCCTGCCTCCTGCTGAGCGTGGCCGGTTTGAGCCTCCTGGAATATCTCAAGCGCACCGTTTCCGACCAGCTCAAGGATGCCGTGCGCATCGAGGCAGAGCGTCATAAACTGTCCGAAACGGATATTCTGACCGGGGCGCTTACACGGGGGCGGTTTCTCGACGAACTGAACGCAAGCATCGGAACGCTGTCCAAACCGCGGCGCATCATGCTTCTGCTGGTCGATCTCGATCACTTCAAGCAGTTGAACGACGGCTTCGGCCACAAATTCGGCGACGAGGCTCTTGCCCATCTGGTCGCCTGCGCCAAGCAATGTTTTCCCGATTCCACCATTGGCCGGCTGGGCGGTGACGAGTTTGCCATACTCATGTATGGCAACGACCTTGCCCGCTGCCGGTCGCGCGCCCAGAAACTGCTTGCCATGCTCCAGAACGGACGGGCCTGCGAAGGCCATCAGGTTCCGCTCGGCGCATCCATAGGCATTGCCGTGGCGCCTCAGCATGCAAGCAGCCACAAGGAACTCCCGCTTCTGGCCGATCTTGCCCTCTATGAGAGCAAGGGGGCGGGCCGCGGGTGCGTCACGGTCTTCGACCCCGACATGCTATCGGAAAAGCGCCAACGGCGTTTTCTCGAACGCGAATTGCGGGCGGCGGTGTTTCTGAACGAACTTGAACTTCATTATCAGGCGGTCACCGACGCGGATCGAAATTGCGCGGCTGTAGAGGGGCTTCTGCGCTGGCGTCATCCGGTACGCGGCATGATTTCTCCTGCCGAATTCATTCCCGTTGCAGAACGTTCCAGTCTCATCGACATGGTCGGCGAGTGGGTGTTTCGACGCGCCTGCCTCGATCTTCACAATTTCCCTGGAATCCGCATCAGCATCAACGTTTCTGGCGAGCAGCTCAAACGCGACAGCTTCGTGAATGTCTTCGAAAGCGTGCTTCTGGAAACCGGCGCCGACGCCAACCGGTTCATCCTTGAAATAACGGAAACCGTCGCGACAGCAGCCTCACCCGAGATCATCGCCCGTATTGAAAAACTGCGCTCCATGGGTTTCCATATCGCGCTCGACGACTTCGGCACCGGCCATTGCGGCTTCAATTATATAAAGACGCTGCCCATCGACACCATCAAGATCGACCGCAGCTATATCCGCAATCTCGGCAGCGACCGTATCGCGCAGGTCTTCGTTTCCGCGCTCAACCAGATCGCCCGCATCCAGGGTCTGGTAATCGTCGCCGAAGGCATCGAGACGGAAGAGGAATTTGCCCTGGCGCGCGCCGCCGGCTGCAACCGCTTCCAGGGTTATCTTCTGGGGCGCCCGCAAGCACTTGCTTCTTTTCGCCAGTCGCCCCTCCGTCTTCCCCGGCCCGAACTCGCCCTCATCGCCTGACTCCCCTTGCCCAAAAGTCCAAGCCGTGTGACGATATTTTCAGGAAAAGTCGGCGCAACGGCATGAGGCATGTCAGGCACGGGTTTCCGTGAGGAGTGGAGGATCCCCCGGCCGCCCGCAATGGGCCCTTGGCCAAGACGCCGAACCTCGCGACGGCCGCAGGGCCGGCCGCCGCTCATGAAAACGCGTGAGAGGAGGCCGATTGCCATGGGAAAACGCGCAGGTGCGAGAGCAACGGGACCGAAATGCATTGCCATTGTCGGTCCCTTCGCAAGTGGAAAGACCACACTTCTTGAGGCGCTTCTGGAACGCACGGGCGCCATCCAGAAACAGGCCCAGACCGGGTCGGGATCGACCGTCGGGGATCATTCGGCAGAGGCCCAGGCGCACCAGATGAGCGTGGAGGCCTCCATTGCCACCACCCGCTTTCTGGACGAGAGCATAACCTTCATCGATTGCCCGGGTTCTGTGGAATTTGCAGCCGAAACCGATCCGGTTCTTGCCGCGGCCGATCTTGCCGTCGTGGTAACCGAACCGGACGAGCGCAAGATTGCCGCCCTGCAAATGATCCTGCACAAGCTCGATGCGCTCGGCATTCCGCGCATGATCTTCCTGAACAAGATCGAAAACGCCACGATGAGCGTGCGCGACATGCTGAAGATCCTTCAGCCGACGAGCAGCGTGCCGTTGTTGCTGCGCCAGATACCGCTGCGCAAGAACGGCATCGTGATGGGGTCCATCGATCTCGCCCTGGAACGGGCCTATATCTATCGCGAGCACGCCACCAGCGAGATCGCCCCCATCGCCGACGACGACAAGGCACGGGAGGTAGAGGCCCGCTTCTCCATGCTGGAAACGCTTGCCGACCACGACGATGCGTTGATGGAGCAGCTGCTCGAAGAAATCGAGCCTCCACGTGACGCGATCTTCGACGATCTTGCCGCAGACCTGCGTGAAGGCACCGTAACCCCGGTCCTGATCGGTTCGGCGGAAAAGGGCAACGGCATATTGCGCCTCCTCAAGGCCATCCGCCATGACGCCCCCGACATCGAAGCCACACGCGCAAGGCTCGGCCTGGAAGACAAGGGGGAAACGGTGGTCCAGGTTCTCAAGACCATCCACACACCGCATGGAGGCAAGCTTTCGGTGTCCCGCGTCATGACCGGCACAGTGAATGACGGCATGGAATTGCGCTCTCCCGCCGTGTCGGCCAAGGTCTCGGGCATCTACGATCTTCTGGGAAAGGCGCAGAACAAGCGTCCGTCGGCCACAGCCGGCGAGACCGTCGCGCTCGGCAAGCTCGACGAGGTGCGAACCGGCGATACGCTGACCGGCGCCAAGACGGCAATGCCCCCGCTGACCGGGCTGGAAGGCGCGCAGGCGGTGTTTGCAGTGTCTTTGCGCCCGAAGGAGCGCAAGGATGAAGCCAAGCTCTCCCTGGCCCTCCAGAAGCTGATGGAAGAGGATCCCTCGCTGTCGTTGGAACAGCGGCAGGAAAGCGGCGAAACAATCCTTTCCGGTCACGGGGAAATGCATCTGCGGGTTACACGGGAGCGCCTGGAAGGCAAATATCAGATTCCGGTCGACACAGGCGCGCCCTCGGTTCCCTATCGCGAAACGATCCGCAAGAACGTGACCCAGCGTGGACGCCACAAGAAGCAGTCGGGCGGGCATGGCCAGTTCGGCGATGTGGTGCTCGATATCAAACCTTTGCCGCGCGGCAGCGGCTTCGAGTTCACCGACACGATCACCGGCGGCGTTGTGCCCAAGCAGTATATTCCTTCCGTGGAGGCCGGTGTTCGCGAATACCTGAAGTGCGGCCCACTCGGGTTCCCCGTGGTGGACCTCACCGTCAATCTCGCCGACGGCTCCTACCATTCGGTGGACTCCTCCGACATGGCCTTCCAGCTTGCCGGGCGCCTTGCCATGAAGGAAGGCATGCCGGGTTGCAGTCCGGTGCTCCTGGAGCCCATACTCAAGGTTGAAATCCATACACCAACGGATGCGACCGCCCGCGTCACGGCCATCGTCTCCCAGCGGCGCGGCCAGATTCTCGGATTCGATGCACGGCCCGGCTGGAGCGGCTGGGATGTGGTGGAGGCGATGTTGCCGGAAGCCGAAATCGCCGACCTGATCATCGAGTTGCGGTCCGCGACCGCCGGCGTGGCGAGCTATAGGGCGACCTTCGACCATATGGCCGAACTGACGGGCCGGCTGGCGGACGATGTCCTGAACGCGCAGGGCAAGGCAGCCTGAGAGGCAAAACCGGCTGCTGCCGCCACGGCATTGTGAATGGGTGTGATTTTACCAGGAGAGCCGCCCGGCTTAGCTATCATGCAGGCCGGGCAACTCTGGTGATGCCGTTGACCTGAACGGCAGGGCAGCACGCCACGGCCACACACGCACAGCGTCTGGCACATCTGTATGGATGCGCGCACACCGCCAGGGAGGAATACATGCCCGCAATTCATCACCGACCCCGCTGGTCCGTTTCCGAGCGGAAAATAACGCCTGAAGCGACGTTCGTCGGCCGCCGGGCATTGCTGAAGGCCATGGGTGCAGGCGCGGGCGCCATTGCCGGTTCCACACTGCCCCTCCTGCAAGCCACCGCCAAAGAGGAAGAGAGCGCTGCCCGGAAAACCGTCGATCTCTATCCCGTCGATCGCAATGACGCCTACAAGGTTGAGCGCGCGATCACCCCGGAAGACATTACGGGCATCTATAACAATTTCTACGAATTCGGTTCCCATAAGCAGATATGGCGAGCAGCGCAGTCGCTCGTCACCGATCCCTGGGCCATCGCCATAGACGGCATGGTGGAAAAGCCGACCACCCTCAGCTTCGATGATCTGGCCCGGCGCATGAAGCTTGAGGAACGGGTCTATCGCCATCGCTGCGTCGAGGCCTGGTCGATGACGGTGCCGTGGACCGGCTTTCCGCTTGCCTCCCTTCTCGCCTTCGCGCGCCCCCTCGGCTCTGCGCGATATGTGGTTTTCGAGACGTTCAACGACCCCGGCATGGCCAGCGGCCAGAAACAGGTCTGGTATCCCTGGCCCTACACGGAGGGCGTCACCATGAACGAAGCGGGTAACGAACTCGCATTCCTTGTGACGGGGGTCTACGGCAAACCGCTGCCCAACCAGTTCGGCGCTCCGCTACGCCTCGCCCTCCCCTGGAAGTACGGTTTCAAGTCCATCAAATCGATCCGCAGGATTTCATTCACCGACAAGCGGCCCCAGAGCTTCTGGGAAAAGATCGCGCCTTCGGAATACGGCTTCTGGGCAAACGTCAATCCCGACGTGCCACACCCAAGGTGGAGCCAGGCGCATGAGCAGGTGCTCGACACCGGAGAGCACATACCGACCCAGCTCTACAACGGCTATGCCGAGGAGGTCGCCTCCCTCTATGCGGGCCTTGAGGATGAAACCCTCTACCGTTAAGGGCCGATGAGCAGCCGGTTGAAACGCGGGGAAATGAGATCAAAAAAAAGCCGGATCACGAAGACCCGGCTCAAGTCATTGGAAGTGCCATATAGGCGAAACCTCCAGAGGGGAACACTCGCGGGGGCAAATGGGAGGAGAACACCCCCGGGAGTGCCCCTCATATGGGCAATGCCCGCCTAAATAACAACCACATGTTTTTGCAATTCACCCATGCAAAAATGCATGACCGCACTTTTTTGAACAGAAAAACGACGTCAAAACGCCCAACTGCGTGACTTCGAGATTAAAAAGTCTCGAAATGCATGGAGTTTCGCCTGGTTTTTCATGACATTTGGGTAACAGAAGTAGGTATCGAAAGATGGCACTGCTGTTTCCGGCATGATCTGCACAAGGTCGTTGCTCTTGCCCACCATATAATCAGGCAGCATCGCAATGCCTGCTCCACGCTGCACGGCGAGCTTTATCGACAGGATGTTGTTGATCTGGAGTGCAGTGATTCGCTTCGAGCCTTCCGAGCGTCCCGCCGTCTCGAGCCAGTTCATATCGCTCAGGTGAATGGGCACCTGTTCCCCGAAGGTGACGATGCGATGATTGTCGAGATCGGCCACCGAGGTCGGTTTTCCATACCGGTTCACGTAGGAAGGCGAGGCAAACAGGTGGAAATGCACCGTGAACAGCTTGCGCTGGATAAGGTCCGGCTGCTGCGGCTGACGCATGCGGATCGCGCAATCGGCCTGCCGCATGGTCAGGTCCAGCTCCTCATTGTCCAGGATGAGCTGAAGCTGGATATCGGGATAAAGTTCGAGAAATTCGGGAACCCGTTCGGTTAGCCAGCCAGTGCCGAGCCCGACGGTCGTCGAGACCTTGAGCAGGCCGGAAGGCCTGTCCTTGGCTTCGGTCAGCCGAACCCGCACGCTTTCAAGCTGCATGAGCACGTCATGGGCCGTGCGATAGAGCATCTCGCCCTGCTCGGTGAGCACGAGGCCACGGGCATGGCGGTGAAACAAGGGAACGCCCACCTCCTGCTCCAGCGCGCTCACCTGGCGCGAGATGGCCGATTGCGACAGATGCAGCGTTTCAGCGGCGTGCGTAAACGAGCCGGCCTCTGCGGCGGCGTGAAATACCCTGAGCTTGTCCCAGTCCAACGCCTCGTTCTCCTCTGTCAGGCGTGTACCGTTATGAGGCTGTCGTGTGCCTCTGTGCTTGTTCCCGTCCCCTTATTCGGCGGCCTCTTTATGCGTTTCGAGACCTGCCAGATATTTTTCCGCCTCAAGCGCTGCCATACAGCCGAGACCGGCCGCCGTCACCGCCTGGCGGTAGATGTCGTCCGCGACGTCTCCCGCCGCGAATACACCCGGCACGTCCGTCTGGGTCGTGCCGGGAACCGTCCACAGATAGCCGTTCGGCTTCTGCTTGAGCTTGTCCTTGAAGAGTTCGACCGCCGGCGCATGACCGATGGCAACAAAAACGCCATCGACCGCAAGATCCGTCGTCTCGCCGCTCTTCACATTCTTCACCCGCACGCCCGTCACCGACGGTGGCATGGGCGGCTTGGCCGGCGTGCCGGTAATCTCGTCGATCACCGTATCCCACAGAACCTTAACATTCTCGCGCGCCATCAGGCGCTCCTGCAGGATGCGCTCGGAGCGGAAGCTGTCGCGCCGGTGCACGACCGTCACGCTCCTGGCCAGGTTCGACAGATAAAGCGCTTCCTCGACAGCCGTATTGCCGCCGCCGATCACCACCACGTCCTTGCCGCGATAGAAGAACCCGTCGCAGGTGGCGCAGGCCGAGACGCCGAAGCCCATGAAGGTCTGCTCCGAGGGCAGGCCCAGCCACTTGGCCTTGGCACCGGTCGCAACGATGAGCGCATCGCAGGTGTACTGCGTGCCCGAATCGCCCATCAGGCGGAAAGGACGAGCCGAAATATCCACGTCCACGATCAGGTCATGGGCGATCTCCGCGCCGACATTCTCTGCCTGCGCGCGCATCTGGTCCATGAGCCAGGGCCCCTGGATAGGCTCCGCGAAACCCGGATAGTTCTCGACCTCGGTCGTGATCATGAGCTGACCGCCCTGCTCCATGCCGGCAACCAGAAGCGGTTTCAGCATGGCGCGCGCCGCATAGATCGCCGCCGTGTAACCGGCTGGCCCCGATCCGATGATGAGAACGGGCGCGTGACGTGTCATGAGACCTGGTCCTTTCCTGTGACCTTGCTGGCGCCACCCGCCGGTTTGGCCGGCGCGCCATGAACAATCCTTGCCGGGAGACTGAAGACAGCGCGACAGCGCGCGCAACCAAAAGCCACCATGGACGGCGGGCTTCCCCACCATCCATCCTCCAGCGCCATGATCTAAGTATTCACCACCCTGTTGTGCAAGGCGAGGAATCGGTTTCCAACAATTACCGATTGCCAGACACACGGATATCTGGAGCATTTGAGCAAATGCCAGGTGATTCCACCCGGTGAGAAAATGCTCTCCAGCCCCCCACCTCCTTTTGGCGACGTACGGGGGGCTGTAGGTTACTGCTTTTGCAGATCGCGCCGATGGAAAACCGATTCCGGTTTTCGGGCCGATACGCTAGATTTCGGGGAATGCCGGCTGCCCATTTCGGGTGCCTGCCAAGCAATAGGGAAACTCATGCCGCTCAAGGCCGATCTTGATGCAATCGACTGGAAGATTCTCCGCGAGCTTCAGGCTGACGGCAAGATGACCAATGTCGAACTGTCGCGGCGTGTCGGCATTTCGGCCCCGCCCTGTCTTCGCCGGGTGAAGCGCCTGGAAGAAAGCGGCATCATCCGCGGCTACCGTGCGCTTCTGAATTCGCCGGCGCTGGGGCTGGATGTCGTCGCCTTCTGCCTTGTGGGCCTCCACTATCAGTCGGAGGCGGAACTGAAGGTCTTTGCCGAGCGCACGCGCGGCTGGCCCATCGTACGGCGGGCCTGGATGGTTTCGGGCGATTCCGACTTCATGCTGCATTGCGTCGCGACCGACCTCGGTACATTTCAGACCTTCGTCATCGAAGAACTGACCTCCGCGCCGAATGTCGACACGGTGCGCACCGCGCTGACGATCCGGCAGGTCAAGGACGAAGGCCTCGTGGCCATCGACAGTTGAGACTTGTCTCTCGAAGGGGAAACCGGTTTCGGGCCGAAAACATGCGCAAATGACAACGACCTGAAGCGCATGGATCGACCCCGAAAGATCGCGAGCTGCTTTAGATCTGGTGGCTCACATCACCTGACACCCGCAAAAATGCGGAAAGCCCGCGAACGTCAGGCGTCGAGGCCGATACCCTTCACAGCCTTCGCGGCATCGAACCCCTCCCGCGCCAGAAGCCCGAGATAAGACAGAACACAACCGGCAAAGCCGTCGGGTGTGCTGCGGTCATAATCCCGCTCCACGTCTGCGCGCAGCGCGGCGATCTTTCCGGGATGCTCGAAAAGATCCAGCAATGTAGACGTCCAGGCCTCGAAATCGCCCGCCGGCAGAACCGGCATCAGGTTTTGCGCGGCCTCCCGCAGGGCCGGGACGTCAGCATGCACGACGGGCAGGCCGTTTGCCAGGCATTCCGAAACGCCAAGCCCCCACCCCTCGGCGCTGGAGGGGAACAGTCCGATCAGGGCGTTGCGATAAGCCCAGCGCAGTTGCTTGTCGCTGATACCGGAGCGGATATGCACCTTGTCGGCGATATGAGGAGCCTTCTCCAGCTCCTCCCTGACCAGAGAACTGGAATTGCCGGGACGACCGATCAACAGAAGATCCGGCACCCGTTCCGGCCCCAGGCGTCGCACGAGTTCCGACCAGACCGACACCAGAAGGTGCTGGTTCTTGCGAATATCGAAGGTCGAACAGAACACCGCATAGGGTCGCTCCGGGAGATCCGGAACAGGCTCGCTCTCGCCCTCCGTGGACACGAGCGCGGCCCCCAGGGGACACACCTTTACGGCAAAAGGATAAGGTGCCTTCACAACGTCCCTGTTCCAGGCAACGAGGTCGTCGCGCGTTGCGTGCGAGACCGAAATGATCGGCTCGGGCTTTGCCAGGATGCGTCGCAGAAAACCGTTCATTCCAGCATGGAACCGGGAGGTTACGAGCTCCGGCATCAAGACCGGGATGAGATCATGGACGATGTGCACGCCCCGAAGCCCGGCGCGAGCCAGCGCCCGATCGATGAAGCGGTCGCGATTGACCTCATGAGAAACGAGCACGACGGCGCCCGACGGCGCCCAGCGTTCAGATACTCCGGCAAGCTTGCCCGCCAGCGCGCCAAGCCGCGTGCGGAAGAAGCGGAACAGAAGCATGAACATCTGCATGATGCGCAGCCCGTATTTCGCCAGCGCATAGGCAATGCCGGAACGGCGGCGGAAGCCCGAAAGCGCAAAGGCCAGCCGCCGGGCGGTCTCGTTATCGGGATGCGAGAGCTGGATATCCAGATAGGCGAACGCGCTCCTCAGCCGCTCCGCGTAGGGCGCCGTATCGCTCGGCCATCGCCCTTCGATGATATAGGTGAAAAACGCCCGCTCACGGCGGGATAACGGCCGGTATCGGCTGCCGATCACGTCGAAGATCGCAAAATCGGCTGCGCCGGTTTCAAGCGCCCGCTTGCAGATCGTGGTTTCGACCCGCTGAATGCCTGTCGGCGGTTGCGCGCCCCAGCGAATGACACCGGCGGCGTCAATCCAGCTTTTCGTTTCCGTTTCGCTCACACCTTCGTCCATTTCAATCCGGATTTCATCCTCCGGCAACGGGACCAGGGCCGGTTAGGTGAGGAATCTTTCGACCGGCTTTTCACGTTCTTTGTGGGGAAATCAAGGTTGGACCAGGGAAAATACAGAAGCGATGGCCTTGCGGAATGCCTCCGCCTTTTCCTCATAAAGCGTCCGTGCGTTCTGCCCCATTGTCTGCGCCTCTGCCTCAGACATTGAAAGAACCCGCTCGATCGCCGCCTCCAGCGCATCCGGGCTGACATGGTGGTTGATGCCAAGATGACGCGGTTCCGTGCGCTCGACATCGACCAGAATGCCCGCCTCCGGCCTGATATGCTCGTTCATGGGCGGGCCGTCCGTCACCACGGTAACGGCACCACAGGACATGGCTTCGAGAATGTAATGCCCCCACCCCTCCGAGCGGGACGGGCAAAGATGCACACCGCAGCCATTTTGCAATTCGCGAAGCGCCGCATCATCGATGTAACCGGCGATCAGCCGGACATTCGCAGGAACCGATTTCGGCGCATTGTCGGATTTCTGGACCAGAACGAGTTCGGGCCAATCGGGGTGCCTTGCCCAAAGGGCAACCACGTCTTCCGTTCCCTTCAAGGTGCTTCCGCCGGCCAGATGGAAGAACCGCTTCCAGTTCTTGGGCACTCCCGGCAGGGCCCTGTCGGGAGAGGAAAATCCGCAATAGATCGTATTCGCACCAAATGCAGCGAAGATCGCCTGCGCATGGAGGGATTTGGCCAGAACGAGATCGATACGCTTCAGCCGACCGAGCTGACGGCGCGGAAACCGCTCCTGATTCGGCATCAGCATGTTGCGTTGGGCGCCCGAGAACCAGGCAGGAAAGGCGCGCTCCATATGGATGGCGACATCGGCATGCCGTTTCCTGAAAAGCCGATCCAGAAAACCGCGTTTCGGCGTGGCCGTCTCGACCTCGACGCCGCAGGCTTCCAGCGCATCCTTGAGGATGGCCGTATCCTGCGTCAGTCCATAGGAATTGTTGCGGGCGATAATGAGGGCGCGCATCACGATTTGCTCCAGAGCCCCTCATACACCGCTCGCACACCATCCGCCTCGCGGGCAAGCGCAAAATTGCGGCGAACGTGTTCGACCCCGGCTTCCGCCTGCCGAACCGTGGCGTCCGGATCGGCCAGATATGGCGCGATGGCCCGCTCGAGCGCTGCCCCGTCTCCGGCCGGCACGACCGCGCCTGTCTTTCCCGGAACCACCAGCTCGGCGTAAGCCCCCGCATCGCTGGCCACCACCGCGGTCCGCGAGGCCATGGCTTCAAGCGGGGTCAGCCCGAACCCTTCATTGCGCGAGGGCGCAACGCACAGGAGCACCCGGCGGAACCATGGCAGGACATCCGGCACTTCGCCCGCGAACCGGATGCGCTCCGACAGTCCCGCGGCCTCGATCCGCTCCTTCAACGCATCGGCGAATGCCTTGTTCTCCGCCGTCACCCTTCCGAAGATCATCGCCGTCCAGTCGGGATAGCGCGGCAGAAGCGCAATCATGGCATCCACGAAGAGATCGGTTCCCTTCTGATGACGGATGCGGCCGAAACAACCGATTCCATAACGCCCGGGCAAACCGGTTGCCGACCAATCGTCGGCGGCAGATTGCGGGGGATGAAAGCGCTGCGTGTCGACCCCGTGCCGTACCACCGTATGCGGCACCTCCAGAAACGAACCGGAGCGGCCACTGGTTGCGATCACCGCATCCATGCGGCCGATCAGCCAGCGTGTGTAGGCCGTGTGATGCCTTTGCGCGGCCGAGGTGAAGACGAGCTTCATCGGCATGCGAAACACATCGCGCAGGACAATGCCGGCAAGCATCTCGGTGTTGCGGCGCGCATGCCAGATGCGAAAACGCCGTCCTCCGGGACGTTTGAAAAGGGCCGGAAGCTGCCACCAGGAGATTTTCGGAAGTGTTTCGGGAAGCCCTGGACCGAATGTTGCAATGCCCAATGTGCGGGCCTGCTCAGGCACCAGCTGCACGATGGTGCTGGTGACGCCTGAAAGACGACGCTTGAAATTGGGAGCAATGACCTCCACGTCCTTGACCGGACGAGGAGGCCCAACTTCCTGCTGAGGTCCTGCAGGCATGACGGGAACCGTCAGCCGTAGCGGACTTCGACCACCTCGTAACCCCGCGCACCGCCCGGAGCATTGACCTCGATCGTATCGCCCACCGTCTTGCCGATCAGCGCCCGTGCGATGGGTGAGGAAATGGAGATGCGACCGGCCTTCACATCGGCTTCCTGGTCGCCGACGATCTGATAGGTCTTTTCCTCTTCCGTATCCTCGTCGACGAGCATCACGGTCGCGCCGAATTTGATCGTATCGCCCGAAAGCTTCGTGACGTCGATCACTTCGGCTCGGGCAATGAAATCCTCAAGCTCGCCGATACGCCCCTCATTGAGGCTCTGCGCCTCCTTGGCGGCGTGATATTCGGCATTTTCCGAAAGGTCGCCATGGGCGCGCGCTTCCGCGATCGCCTCGATGATGCGCGGCCGCTCTTCCTGCTGGCGCCAGCGCAGCTCTTCCTTCAACGCCGCAGCTCCGGCAAGCGTCATCGGGACCTTGTTCATTTCACTTCACCTTCCAGACCTGGAGACAAGGCAAAACCATACGGCAGCGCTTGAAGCGCCTTGAGCGTCACCTTGCCGCCGCTGCAGACATAAAAAGAAACGGTCCGAAAGCTGCTGCCTACGGAACCGTTTCGTATGACTCTTATGAATATAACAAGACTGCAACGATTTTCACCAAAATTTTTCGATGCCTTGCATGCATCCCGACAGACCGGCCTGTCTTGTACGACTGCATCGCGCTCCTATGTTCAAAAGACGGCCATAAGGGAGCATCCACATGAAATGCCTGCTTCTCGCAACGAGCCTCGCCTTTTCCCTGTCCGGAACGGCAATGGCGGCGCAAACCTTCAAGACGCAAGCCGGCCCCGTCTCCGCACAGACGCTCGTGCGCGGTCTGGAAAATCCATGGGGGCTGGCATTCCTGCCCGATGGGGCGGCGCTGGTGAGCGAACGCGCAGGCCGGTTGCGGCTTGTCGAAGGAGAAACCCTCTCCTCGCCCATTAAAGGCGTTCCGCAGGTTGCGGCCAGTGGTCAGGGCGGGTTGCTTGACGTCGCAGTGGCCGACGATTTCGCGCAAAGCGGAACGATATATCTTTCCTATTCGCAACCCGGAGAAGGCGGCGCGGGAACGGCCATCGCCCGTGCGCGGCTTATCCGCGACGCCGGTTCTGCGCGCCTGGAAGACGTCACGACGATTTTTTCGATGAACAGAAAGACGACCACGACGCAGCATTTCGGCTCGCGCATCGTGCTTCATCCCGATGGAACGCTTTTCTTCACCATCGGAGACCGCGGTGACGGCAAACGGGCGCAGGACCCCAAGGATCACGCAGGCTCGGTATTGAGAATCAACCCGGATGGCACCATCCCGAACGACAATCCCTTCGCAGGGGATGAAAACGCCGCCCCTGAAATCTGGTCGCTGGGTCATCGCAACCCGCAAGGCGCCTTCTACGACCCTTTGACGCAGGCCATCTGGACGGTCGAGCACGGTGCGCGCGGCGGCGATGAGGTCAATCGTCCCGAGGCCGGGAAGAACTATGGCTGGCCTGTCGTTTCCTATGGGCGCCACTACAGCGGCATGACGATCGGAGAGGGAACGCAGGCGCCCGGCTACGAACAGCCGCTTCACTACTGGGACCCCTCGATCGCCCCCTCCGGGGCCGATGTGTATCGGGGAGCCATGTTCCCGCAATGGCAGGACGATGTTCTGGTGGCCGCCTTGAAATACAACCTCGTTTCGCGTCTTGAGCGCGATGAAAACGGGCAGATCGTCAACGAAGAGCGCCTTTTCGAAGGCGCCTTCGGACGGATACGCGACGTCAACGTAGCGCCCGACGGTTCGATCTGGCTTCTCACGGACGAGCGCGACGGCGCGATCATCCGCATCTTCCGCGAGGGGTGAGCCCCGCGCATTCTCCGATGCGAAGCCGCCCTCTCCCTCCCCCTCTTTCCTGGACCAAGACGGCCCCCGCAGGCATGCTATTGCCCGCGGGCATCCATACTTCTAAGAAGAATTCTTCCTTCTTGAAACAGTTCGGGCCGTCTCCTTCATGTCGCGCACTCAGGCAAACATACTTCTGCTGCTCGCCGGCGCCATGTGGGGCATGGGTTTCGTCGCCCAATCGACAGCCATGGACGCAATCGGCCCGTTCCTTTTCATTGGCCTGCGGTTCGCCATTGCGTGTATTTCCATGCTGCCTTTCGCGATCTGGGAAAGCCGCGTAAGCCCGGCGCGTCTCGCATCGCGCGACTGGCGGAATTTCGGCCTGATCGGCCTGCTTCTGTTGATCGGCATGGCCGCCCAGCAGATCGGCCTCCTCACCACGACGGTAACGAATGCCGGTTTTCTCACCGGGCTTTATGTCGTGATGGTGCCCTTTCTCGTGGTCCTGCTGTTCCGCCAATGGCCGCACCGGGTGGTTTGGCCCTCGACCTTATCGGCGCTTGCCGGCATATGGCTGTTATCGGGTGCCGGCGAAGTCTCGTTGCAACCGGGTGACTGGCTGACCATCCTGTGCGCCCTGTTCTGGGCATTGCAGGTCATCATGATCGCCCGCAGTGCGGCCCACACGGGCAGGCCTGTGACACTTGCCGTGACCCAGTTCGGCATTACAGCCGTTCTCGCGCTTGCCATCGCGCTCGTGTTTGAGCCTTTCGATCTCTCCGCCATCCGCTCCGCCCTGCCTGAAATCCTGTATGCCGGCATTTTCTCCGGCGGCATCGCCTTCACGCTCCAGGTCGTCGGTCAGCGCTATACGACCGCTCCCCAGGCGGCCATCTTCATGTCCACCGAAGCCGTTTTTGCCGCCTTGTTTGGCGCTCTCTTCCTTGGCGAGCGGCTTCCATCGACCGGCCTTGCGGGCTGCGCCCTTATCTTCGCCGCCATTCTCGCCGTGGAGATCGTGCCTGCCCTGCGCCCGGCACGGCGGGCGGTTCCCTGAAAGAGAGATGCCCTCTCCCCTTCGCCATGTTCTGCGTTATCATGCCCTTGTCTTTCCCGGAGGTAACCCGTGCAGAAACCTGTCGAACGCGAGTGGGATCTGACCATAGACCCCGAGACCGTGCGTCTTCTGGCGGAGAAGGCCCGAGCAATCAGCGCCGCCATCAACGAGGATTATGAGGACGGCAAGGAACACGAGGTCGAGATCGACGGCGACGCACACGATCCGCACCATCATGACGGATTAGCCGAGGAAGACAGCAAGGACCTCACTCGCGAGGAATTTCGCGAACTGGTGATCGACCTCAATGTGGACGAGACCGCCGAGCTGATTGCCCTGGCCTGGATCGGCCGCGGCGATTTCGAAGCCGGCGAGTGGGACGATGCGGTGACCGATGCGCGCCAGCGCGGCAGAAAGCGGATCGCATCCTACCTGCTCGGCATGCCGATGCTCGCAGACTGGCTGGAGAACGGACTCGAGGCCTTGGGGATCGACTGAGCGGATGAGACGATCCGCATGCTTATTTCTGAATAAGACAGATAGATCTCAGAACACGGCCATGACCCGCTTATGGCCAAAGTTCCCGTTTCTTCAGAGCGTGCTGCTCGCAACGCTTGTCTTTGCACATCCTGCCTCCCTGACGGCCTCGCCAAGCGGTTCGTCGGTGGGCACGGGCGTGCCGGTGGTGCGCGCAGAGTTGCGCCAGCAAGAACTTTCCGTCCCCGTTCCGATCCCCTCGCCCAGACCTGCCCCGCCGACCGCGCGGAAGGAACAGCCACGAAAGAACAAGGCATCGGAATCCTCCCATGCGGACAATGCCCAGATGCCCGCGGAAGAAGTCTCCTGCCGCGCGTCGCTTGCGGAACTGGGCATCGGTTTCCGCGAACAGAAGCCGATCCGGGCGGAAAGCGGTTGCGAGGTGGCTCATCCCATCATCATCGATCGGCTGTCGCGCGACATAGCCCTCGAACCTGATGCCCTGCTGAACTGCACCACGGCATTGGCGCTTGCCCGCTTCTTCACCGGCAATGTGCCTGACATGGCCAAACAGCATCTGAAACAAAACATACGTGGCGTGCAGCATGCCTCCGCCTATGTGTGTCGTCCGCGGCGGGGAACGCAGAAACTCTCCGAGCACGCCTTCGCGAATGCACTCGATATCGGCGCGTTCATCCTCGAAGACGGCAAGCCCCTGCCGGTGGAAGCTCAGGCGGATGCGCAAAGCGGAGCTGCGAAATTCCTGAATGCATTTCGCAAGGCTGCCTGCGGTCCCTTCAAAACCGTGCTCGGTCCGGGCAGCGATGCCGATCACGCGGATCACTTCCATCTGGATATGAAAGCCCGGCGCAACGACTATGCGTTCTGCCAATAGCCTCGCCACATTCGCGCCACAGGTGTGAACGCCCCGCTGACCTTTCCTTTACCCTGTCCGGCTAGATTCCTGTCTTCTCTCTGGTAGGTCGTGGGTCGACGGGAGCATTTTATGGTGGGTGTGAAAAGCGGAAACCGGCGTATGCCGGCACGGCGCAGGAGCGTGCGGGCTGCGATCTACATGGCCGCCCTTTTCGGCCTGACCGCCTGTTCGGTAAGCGACGTGATGTCGCCGCGCCCCGAAATCGATGTCGGTTTCAGTACAGCCGCCGTTCCCGCAGCCATTCCCGCAGCCGCGATCGCGCCCGTGCCCGCGCCAATACAGGAGGCGCCGAAGCCCGCGCCGGCGCAAGGGCTGCAGGCGCTCGTACCCTCCAACCCCATGATGGTCTCCTATCCGCGTTTCACCATGCCGCAGGATCCTGCTGCCGGTGCCTCCATGCCGCCGGAAGAGATTGCCTGCCGCCAGCGCCTGAAGCGCTTGGGGGTGCAGTATCGCGACCTTGCGCCGATCAACGACGGTGGGTCCTGCCGCATCGATTGGCCGGTTCAGGTAAGCGCTCTGTCCGGCAACATCGAAATGTCGCCGGCCGCGACGCTGAACTGCCAGATGGCAGAGACCTTCGCCCGCTGGACGAAGAACGAGCTCGCGCCGGCTGCGCGCAAGCGCTACCTGACCGGCATCGGCAAGATCAAGCAGGGCTCCAGCTATTCGTGCCGCCGCATCGCCGGCACCAGCGTCGCCTCCGAACATTCCAAGGGCAATGCGCTGGACGTAATGGCTGTCGAACTGAAGAACGGGCGCGAGATCGATGTGCGCAAGCCCGGCTTCTTCGCCTTCCGCGAACGCGGATTGCTGAACACGGTGCGCGCCGAAGGGTGCGACTATTTCACCACCGTTCTGGGCCCCGGCTACAATTACGATCACCGCAATCACTTCCATTTCGACCTGAAGGGCCGCCGCAACGGCTATCGCGCCTGCCGGTAGACGGGTTTCAAGCCCCGCCATCTTCAGGGCCGCGTGTGCCAGGGCAAGCTGCGTCAATTGCATGGCAGCAAACGATTCCGTCCCGCCGAAAAATGCTTTAAACAGCAATCATCATGCTGTTTGTCGAAATCGCCATCCTGTTCGCCCTCATCCTTTTCAACGGTTTCATGGCCATGTCCGAGCTGGCCGTGGTCTCGGCTCGTCCCGCACGCCTGAAATCGCGCGCGGATCAGGGCCACAAGAGCGCCGCCCGCGCGCTCGCCCTTTCGGCCGATCCCGGTCGCTTCCTGTCTACCGTCCAGATCGGCATCACGCTTGTCGGGGTTCTTTCCGGCGCATTCTCCGGCGCGACGCTCGGTGCGCGGCTTTCCGAATGGCTGATCGCTGGTGGAATGGCACCCTCCCTGGCCAATCCTCTCGGCGTTGGCCTTGTGGTGGCGCTCATCACCTATGTTTCGCTGATCATCGGCGAACTGGTCCCAAAACAGCTTGCCCTGAAAAATGCCGAGGCGATTGCCATCCGCGTTGCCCCTTTTATGGTTCTTCTCTCGCGGGTCGCTCTGCCTTTGGTCTGGTTCCTCGATATTTCCGGGCGCACGGTGCTTTTGCTGATCGGCCAGAGCGCCGAATCCAGCCAGCGCGTGACCGACGAGGAAATCCGCACCCTGATCGCCGAGGCCGAAAGCGCCGGCACGATCGAATCCGACGAGCGACGTATGATCGCCGGCGTGATGCGCCTGGCCGACCGGCGCGCCCGTGCCATCATGACCCCGCGTGGAGAGGTGGACTGGCTGGATTTATCCGCGGACGAGGCGGCCCTGGCCGAAAGCCTCAAGGGTTCGGGGCACTCGCTGCTGCCCGTAGGCGATGGCTCGGTGGATGAAATCGTCGGGGTCGTGAAATTGCGCGACCTTCTGGCCGCTGATCTTGCCGGTCGCGACCTGGACGTGCCCGGCCACGTATTGAAGGCTCCGGTGGTGCACGACTTCGCGCCGGCGCTCGACGTGCTGTCCGTGTTGCGACAGGCAGATGTGCCCATGGCGCTCGTGCATGACGAGTATGGACATTTTGAGGGCATCATCACCCCCTCCGATATCCTTGAAGCCATTGCCGGTGTTTTTCGCGCGGATGCGGAAGAAGGCGAAATGGATATCGTGGAGCGGGCGGATGGCTCCTGGCTCCTGCCCGGCGCCATGCCCGCCGACGAAATGGCCGACCACCTGGGCTTCACCTTGCCCGGAGACCGCGGCTACACCACCCTGGCAGGCTTCCTGCTCACACAGCTCACCCACCTGCCGAAAACTGGCGAATGCATCGAGGCCATGGGCTGGCGCTTCGAGATTCTTGATCTCGACGGACGCCGGATCGACAAGGTCATGGCCTCGCGCGCGGCACCATCAGGCGATTGAGCGCAAAGCCTTGCCAGCAGCGATCAGGATTCGGGCGGAACCGGCGTCGGCTTCCCGTTGGCGTCGAGGGCAACCATGATGAAGTCCGCGTGCGTCACCATCTCCATTTTGGGAGAGAGATAACGCTGCGCCCAGGCTTCGACCTTGAGCTTCATGGATGTGCGCCCCACACTTTCGACGTGGGTGTAGATACACAGCGTATCGCCCACCTTCATCGGCTTGGCGAACGCCATTTCCTTCACCGCTGCCGTGACCACACGGCCATGCGCGCGCTCCGCCGCCCGGATGCCGCTCGCAAGATCCATCTGCGCCATGACCCAGCCCCCGAAAATATCCCCTGCCGCATTGGCATCCCCCGGCATCGCCTGGGTGCGCAGCGTCAGATCGCCGGCAGGTTTTGCGACTGTTTGGTCCATGGTGCGGATATCCTTGTTGTCCCGATCTCTCTGGGGTAGCCCTGCCCCCGGACAAGGTCAACCAAGCAAGCTGCATATCGCGGTTGCATCGATGCGGGAACTCATCCGCGCCCGGCGCGTTGAACACGCGGCGCTTTTGCGGCTTAATCCCTGCGCCAGGACCCACGAGGCTTTTCATGAAGATCAAAGCCGCCCTGTGCCGGGAATTCGGCCAACCGCTCCGCATCGAAACCCTTGAGCTTGCATCTCCTTCGCAAGGCGAGGTCGTGGTCGATATTCATGCCTGCGCCATCGGACAGGCGGACCTCTTCCACGCCGACGGCGCCTGGAATGGTGCACTCCCAGCGGTTTACGGCCATGAGGCAGCCGGCATCGTTGTGGCGGCGGGTCCGGGCGTGCAGTCTGTCGACAGGGGCGACCATGTGATCGTCACGCCCATCCGGGCGTGCGGCCACTGCCATTTTTGCGTGCGTCAGAGCGCTGTCATGTGCGAGGAGGTCTTCGCCCTCGATCAGAAAAGCCCCCTTACCCTCGCTGACGGTACAGCCTGTGAACAGGGCTTGAAGACCGGCGCCTTCGCTGAAAAGGTCCTCGTGCATGAAAGCCAGGTTGCGCACATCCCCAGGGATTTGCCTTTCGATGCCGCTGCACTCCTTGCGGGCTGCGTCATCACCGGCTTCGGCGCCGTTGCGAACACGGCAAGGGTCGCCCCCGGCCATTCGGTAGCGATCATCGGATGCGGCGGAATCGGGCTGAACAGTATACAGGGCGCGGCCCTTGCCGGTGCGAGCCCGGTCATCGCCATCGATCCCATCCAGGAAAAGCGTCTTGCCGCCGAAGCATTCGGCGCGACCCATTCCTTCAGCCCCGCCGAACCGAACCATATCCGCGAGATAAAGCGCCTGACCGCGGGACGCGGCGTCGATTTCGTGTTCGTCACCGTCGGCACCCCGCAGGCGCTCCTGGAGGCACCACGCCACATCAGCCGAAACGGCGCGATCATCATCGTCGGCATGCCGCCGAATGGCTCAAGCATTGCCTATGATCCGGTTCAGCTCACGACCATGAACCAGAAAATCATCGGTTCCAGGATGGGCGAAGCCCGTATCGCCCACGACATCCCGATCCTCATCGAGCACCACCGCAAAGGCCGCCTGAAACTCGATGAACTCATCACCGCGCGGTATCGGCTGGACGACATCAATGAAGCGATGGCTGCCGCGAGGAGCGGCAGGGCCCTGCGAAATATCGTTCGCTTTGATTGAGAGAAGACAGGCAGCAAGGCGGTTTTCGATCGACCAAATTCCTGCCCCTGCCGAGGCCGCCCCTCATCCTCCCGTCACAGTAAGGCGAATGAGGCCGCGCTTTTTGGCAAGATGAAA
>SWCF01001087.1_pt1 | contig 46374 bp, 41 predicted proteins | sample 4690081 | NCBI WGS metagenome assembly SWCF01 (sample SAMN10267280, study PRJNA491770) | bioreactor metagenome | isolation source: DHS bioreactor inoculated with | place: Japan: off Shimokita Peninsula
GGGGGGAGGCGCGGCCCGCATACAAACGGGCTTTCGCGTCCCAGTTAGCGGTCGCCAATCATGATCGAGGCACCAAAGACGCCAAGCGCCAATAAGCCGAAGCCGAAGATCATGACGATGTTGGGATTGTGGACCCAGCCCATGGGGGCAAAGCGCCCCAGCCAGACGGGGTGATAGATCGCGACGCCGAAACCCGACCAGCCGCCGGCGAACACCGAATACAGCCTCTCACGCCATTTCGCCCTGGGCAGCAGCCCCTTGATGGCGGCGATAAGGATCATCAGGCCGGCGACGGGGACAAGCAGGGTCTGGAGCATGGCGGGTATTTTCCGGTTGGACGGGGCCGACATACGCCCATCCATGCCGCTGCGCCAGAGTGGCGATGTCGCATGTTGGCGTCTGAATCGGCATTTGCCTTGATGTCCCATTCCTCCAAAACCCCCTCCGTCACCCCGGCTCCCCGCTTTCGCGGGGACAGGCCCGAGCCGGTGCCCAGCACACTCCGCACCGGCGACGGAACCGCCAGCGCTGCCGGTTACTGGATCCCGGATCAAGTCCGGGATGACGCCGGTGGAGAGGGAGGCGTCGGTTGACCTAATCCCGCTTTTGCGTCAGGGCCATGCCGGCGATAATCATGGTCACGCCGATGGCGCTGGCCGCGAGGTTTTCGGTGTTGCCGCGGGCCAGATCGAGCAGGACGCCCGAGATCATCTGGCCGCCGATGACCAGCATGGCGGTGTTGATCGCGCCGATGCGGGCGATGAGCCAACTGCCCGAGGCAACGAAAACCACCCCGATTGTGCCACCCAGATAGGCGTACCATGGGGCGCTCAACGCCCCTTCGGGCCACAGGCCGCCGAGGATCAGGCCCAGAACCGTGAGCACGGCAAAGCCGACCACATGGTTCCAGTAGGAGGCGATCAGTGCGGTTGTCGACAGCGCCAACCGCCCGTTCAATTGCCGGGAGAGCGAAACGAGGATGCCCGCGAGCAGGGCGAAGAGAATGGCTGTGGTCATCTGCCTAACCCTGCCCGAAAATGATGATCATCGAGCCGGCAAAGATCAGCGCCAGCGCAGCGAAATCCTTGATCCGGGGGATGCGCTTGGGCAGGCCGAACAGGCCCCAGCGGTCGGCGGCCAGCGAAAACAGCACCTGTCCGGCAAGGCCCAGCGCGAGGGTGCCTGAAAGGGCCAGGGGCGTGTTGACCGTGGTTGAGGTGAGCGTGACGGTCAGCGCGCCCGAAACGCCGCCGAGATAGGCCCAGAGAGGGGCGCGGGGCTTTTCGGTGGTTGCGCCCGATCGAGGGCGGAGGCGCAGCAGCGCCAGAAAGATCAGCGCGGCAACTGTTCCCGTGCCATGGGCCACCCATGAGGAGTACATGGCACCGCCGAAAAGCCCGACAAGCCCGTTGAAATCGACCATGAGGGTCAAGAGGCCGCCGCTGGCGAAGGCCAGCAGCAGATGGAGGGGTGCGGGCCGGAGGGCGGATGATGAGGAGAGGGATGACATGGCGAATCGTCCGGTGGGCAGTACACTGGCTATAAGCGCATTCGATCTGCCCCCAAAGACAAAGTCTGGACATGACAGCGACCCCACCCATCCTCACCACCGACCGCCTGGTTCTGCGGGCGCCGCAGATGGCAGATTTCGAGGACTACGCCGCGCTGATGCAATCGGAGCGCGCCATCCATATGGGCGGGCCGTTCGACCGGGAGGGCGCGTGGTATGCCTTCTGCCATGACACGGCTCAATGGCTCTTGATGGGCCATGGGGCGCTGATGGTTGACGTGGGCGACCAAACCGTTGGGCAGGTCGCGATCAATTCGGGGCCGCTTTTTCCCGAGCATGAGCTGGGGTGGCTGGTTTATGCCGGGCAGGAAGGCAAGGGTTATGCGCTCGAGGCTGCGAATTGCATCAAGGCCTGGGCACGCGAGACGCTGGCTCTGCCCTCGCTGGTGAGCTATGTCGATCACGACAATCACCGCTCGCGACGGTTGGCCGAGCGGCTGGGCGCAGCGCTCGATCCCGACGCAGCGCGGCCCGATCCCGACGATCTGGTGTATCGGCACTGGTAAGCGATTGCGTGAAACAGTGTTGCGCAGCGATCTGTTGTCACTGCCGTCCGCCGTGCCATACTTGCCGCGAGGAGATTTGACGTATGCCGCATTCGCACCAGACCGTGGGGGGAGGGCCCAAGAAGGTTCTCTATACGCTCCAGACCGTGGCCCGCATGGGCGTGGGCAAGGCGGCCAAGGCGCTGACGGCCAAGAACACGTGCAAGGCCTGCGCCTATGGCATGGGCGGGCAGATGGGCGGCATGACCAACGAATTGGGCGAGTTCCCCTCGGTCTGCAACAAGTCGGTGCAGGCGCAATCGACCGATCTGCAACCGGCCATTCCGCACGCCATCTTCACCCACCCGCTTGCCGATCTCAAGGAACTGACCGGCAAGGAGATGGAGCATCTGGGCCGGTTGGGCGATCCGGTTTACAAGGCGGCCAATGCCGACCGTTATGAGGTGGTCGATTGGGACTGGGCGCTCGATCACGCCGCCAAGCGGCTGCTGGCCACGGTGCCGGACCGGACGTTCTTTTATTCCTCGGGGCGGTCGTCAAACGAGGCGGGGTTCATCTTCCAGCTCCTGGCGCGAGCCTTTGGCACCAACAACGTCAACAACTGTTCCTATTTCTGCCACCAGGCGACCAGCGAGGGGCTGGCCACGACCATCGGCAAGGGCACGGCGACGGTGGAACTGGCGGACCTTACTGGCGCGGACATGATCTTTGTGATCGGGGCCAATCCCTCGTCCAATCATCCGCGCTTCATTCACATGCTCAAGCACTGCCGCGACCGGGGCGGAGAGGTGATTGTCATCAATCCGGCGCGCGAGCCGGGGCTGGTCAAGTTCGCCGTGCCCAAATCGCCGTCCTCTATGCTCAAGGGGGGCGACGAGATCGCTTCGGACTATCTCCAGCCGCGTATCGGGTCCGATATCGCCTTGATGCTGGGCATCGCCAAGGCGGTGATCGAGGCGGGGATGGAGGACGCCGAGTTCATTGAAAACCATACCGGCAATGCTGCGGCCTACAGAGCGCAGGTCCATGCAATGTCATGGGACGCTATCGAAGCATCGACAGGGCTCGCGCGGGCCGAAATCGAGCGCGTGGCGCACCGCTATGGCCGGGCTAAGAACGTGGTTTTCGCCTGGGGCATGGGGATGACCCATCACGTCCATGGCGTTGAAAACGTTGAATCAATCGCCAACCTGGCCCTGCTGCGCGGCATGATCGGGCGGCCCAATGCCGGGCTGTTGCCGTTGCGCGGGCACTCCAATGTGCAGGGGATCGGGACGATCGGGGTCAAACCACTGCTGACCGAGGACGTGATGGCCGAAATGGAGCGGCAGTTTTCGATTTCTCTCAGCCGCTCAAAGGGCCTGGACACCATGGCCTGCCTGCACGCGGCCCATGGCGGGGAAATGGATGCGGCAGTCATCATGGGCGGCAATCTCTATGGCGCGTCGCCGGATACGGCTTGGGCCGAAAAGGCTCTCAACTCCATAGGGTTCAAGCTGTTTTTGACCACGACGCTCAATCTGGGGCATGTCCATGGGCACGATGATTCCGAGAGTCTCATCCTGCCGGTGACGGCGCGCGATGAGGAATGGGAGCCCACCACCCAGGAATCGATGTTCAATTTCATCCGACTATCGGATGGCGGCATCGACCGGCTGGCCAATGTGCGCCCCGAAAGCGTCATCCTCACCGATCTCGCCACCCGCATCCTGCCCGACAGCCCCATCAATTTTCAGGCGTTCAAGAAGCACGCCGAGGTGCGGCGGGCGATTTCGGAAATCGTGCCTGGTCTGAAGGACCTGGCCGAGATCGATGTGGCAAAGCGTGAGTTTCATATCGCCAATCGCGTCATGCACGAGCCGCGCTTTTCGACGGCCGACGGCAAGGGGCATTTTCAGGTGATCGCTCTGCCGCAAACCCCTGAGGCGCCGGAGGGCCGCAAGGCGCTGACGCTGGCGACGATCCGGTCTGAGGGGCAGTTCAACACCATCGTTTACGAAGAGACCGACAGCTATCGCAACAAGGCGCCGCGCTGGTCGGTGCTGCTCAATGGCAAGGACATGGAGGAGATGGGCATTGCCGAAGGCGATCTGATCGATCTGGCGTCCGAACGGGGAAAGATGAGCAGGCTCAAGGCCCTGAGCTTCGATATCCCCCGTGGTTCGGCGCTGGCCTATTATCCGGAAGCCAATGTGCTGGTGGGGACGGCCATCGATCCGCGCTCGAACACCCCGGCCTTCAAATCGGTCCCGGTGTGGATAGAGCGCTGAACGCGGGCGGGCAATCTCTCGGTTCCATCCCCACCGCTCACCCCTTCCTTGCCGTTCCCGGGCTTGTCCCCGGAATCCATCATGATGAGTGTCGACACTCTCCGGCCGCAAGGAGCGCTTCCAGAATAGGCGTGCCCCGGACCTGATTGGGGGCGGGAGCCGGGTTTCCGGTTGGCGCGCGCCCATTGCACCGCCTGACGGCTTGTCCTACATACGGCCCCAAGTTTCTCAGATACGAATTTCCAAAGAGGCACCCGCTTTATGGCGCGTCAATTCATCTATCATATGCACGGCATGTCCAAGGCCTATTCCGGCGGGAAGAAGGTCATCGACAACATGAACCTCTCGTTCTATCCCGATGCCAAGATCGGCATCCTGGGGCCGAACGGCGCGGGTAAATCCACGCTTCTGAAAATCATGGCCGGAATTGACACCGAATTTACCGGCGAAGCCTGGGCCGCCGATGGTGCGACTGTCGGATATCTGCCCCAGGAGCCCCAGCTCGACGAGCAGCTCGACGTCAAGGGCAATGTGATGATCGGGGTGAAGGAAAAGCAGGCCATCCTCGATCGCTATAACGAGCTGATGATGGATTATTCCGACGAAACGGCCGATGAAGCCGCAAAGCTTCAGGACCAGATCGACGCGGAAGACCTCTGGGACCTCGACTCCAAGGTCGAGATGGCCATGGACGCGTTGCGCTGCCCGCCGGGCGGGGAAAACGTCACCAATCTTTCGGGCGGTGAAAAGCGGCGCGTGGCGCTGTGCCAGCTGCTGCTGAGCCAGCCCGACCTGCTGCTGCTCGACGAACCGACCAACCATCTGGACGCCGAAACAACGGCGTGGCTGGAAAAGCATCTGCGCGAATATCCCGGCGCGGTGCTGATCATCACCCACGACCGCTACTTCCTCGACAATGTAACGGGCTGGATTCTGGAGCTCGACCGCGGGCGCGGCATTCCCTATGAGGGCAACTATACGGCCTATCTGACGGCCAAGGCCAAGCGCATGCAACAGGAAAAGAGCGAGGATCAGGCCCGCTCGAAGGTGCTGGAGCGCGAAAAGGAATGGCTGGGCCAGTCGCCCCAGGCGCGCCAGACAAAGTCCAAGGCACGTATCCGGGCCTATGACGAACTGGTCAAGATCAACGAGGCGCGGACCCAGTCCAACACCGCCCAGATCATCATTCCGCCCGGCGAGCGGCTGGGCCAGAACGTCATCGACATCGACGGCGTCAAGAAGGGCTTTGGCGACCGGCTGCTGATCGACGGGCTGAGCTTCAAGCTGCCGCCGGGCGGCATTGTTGGCGTGATCGGGCCGAACGGGGCGGGCAAGACCACGCTGTTCAAGATGCTGACCGGGCAGGAGCAGCCCGACGAGGGTACGATTACGGTCGGCGAAACCGTCCATATGGGCTATGTGGATCAGAGCCGCGACAGCCTCGATCCCAAAAAGAGCGTCTGGGAGGAAATCTCGGGCGGCAACGACATCATCAAGCTGGGCAAGCGTGAGGTCAATTCACGGGCCTACACCTCGTCCTTCAACTTCAAGGGCGGCGACCAGCAACAGCCGGTGGGCACGCTTTCGGGCGGGCAGCGCAACCGCGTGCATCTGGCCAAGATGCTCAAATCGGGCGCCAACGTTCTGCTGCTCGACGAACCGACCAACGATCTGGACACCGAAACGCTGGCGGCGCTGGAAGAGGCGCTCGAGGAGTTCGCCGGTTGCGCGGTCATCATCTCGCACGATCGTATGTTCCTCGATCGGCTTGCCACCCATATCCTGGCGTTCGAAGGCGACAGCCATGTGGAATGGTTCGAGGGCAATTTCCAGGATTACGAGGCCGACAAAGTTCGGCGTCTGGGCCCGGATTCGGTCAACCCCAAGCGGGTGAGCTACAAGCCGCTGACGCGGTAGGGTCATACAAATCGACAGTGAATGCGGGCCGGGGATTTTTCCCCGGCCCAATGATTTTGCGATAGGCTGGTCTTATGAGTGAACCATTCTCGCTTGAAATCGATGACGCCGTCTTCACCGGCATCGAGGCCGGAGAGGGGATTCCGGTGGTGTTCTTGCATGCGGGGGTGTGTGACCGGCGCATGTGGGAGAACCAGATCGAGGCGGTGGCGGCGGCCGGGTTCTGGGGGATTGCCTATGACCGGCGCGGGTTCGGGGACACGACCTCGCCCGACGAAGGATTTTCCCATCTCGAAGATCTCGAAGCGGTGCTTGATGCGCTGGACGTGCATGCCGCGGTGTTTGTCGGCTGCTCGATGGGCGGTGCGCTGGCCATCGATTTCGCGCTGGCCAATCCCGAGCGCACGGCGGGGCTGGTGCTGGTGGGCACCTCGATCAGCGGGGCCAGGGTGCCGCACCTGCCACCCGAGATCATGCAGATCGCCAATGCCATGGAGGCCGTGGAGGAAAGCGGGGATGTCGATGCGATCAACGCGGTCGATACCCATGCCTGGCTCGATGGGCCGCTTTCGGAAAGCGGGCGCGTGAAAGGCGAGGTGCGGGCGCTGTTTCAGGCGATGAACGGCAATATTTTGCGCAAGAGCGAGATGACGCGGGAGGACAAGCCCGAGGCGGCGATCGACCGCATAAGCGAAATCGATACTCCGGCGCTGCTGGTGGCCGGGGACCTCGATTTTCCCCATATCGTCAATCGTCACGACGATCTGTCCGAGGAAATGGAAAACGCCTTTGCGGTGGTAATCGAGGGGACGGCGCATCTGCCCAGTCTGGAGCGTCCCGATCTGTTCAACCCGCTGTTGCTCGAGTTCCTGAGCATGGTGACGGGACAGGCAGAGCCCGAGGACTGAACGGACCGGTTAGGCCGAGGTCCGCAGATCAGTCCGCAGGCTTGTTTCGCCGACTTTTGTGACGATGTCTCCGATCTTTCGATAGAGCGCCTCGTAGGGCGAGTTGGCGCGCCAGACGAGCCGAAGCACGCGCGCCGCGCCGGGCGCGCCGAGCGTGTGGAATTCGATGCGCTTGTTGTGCTCCTCGCGGCGCAAACTGATGGTGGGCAGAAGCGTCACGCCATAGCCATTGGCCACCAGTTCGAGAATAGTGGTTAACGAGGTGGCGGCGAAGGTGCGGCCCTGCAAATCGGGCTTGAGGGCGCAGGCGTCGACCATCTGGTCGCGCAGGCAATGGCCCTCTTCGAGCAGCAGGAACTTGTCGCGCGGCAGGTTGGCGAGACTCACCGGGTCAGCCAGGTTGGTGCCGCTGCGGGTGGCAAGCACGAACGGATCGGCGAACAGGTCAATCGAGGTGAGGTTGGGGCGGTCGGTTTCGGTGGCGATGAGCGCGAGATCGAGATCGCCGTCGTTGAGGGCGGCGAGCAAGCGTTCGGTCTTGCCCTCGCTGACCGAGAAGCGGATATCGCCAAGATCGGACCCCAGTGAGGGCAGGATTTCAGGCAGGAGATAAGGCGCGACGGTGGGGATGAGCCCGAAACGCAAGGGGCGGGCGGGCTGGCCGGCGGCCATGTCGGCGAAGGTCTCAAGATCGACGGCGGCGCTCAGGACGCGGCTGGCGTGGGCAAGAAATTCACGGCCGAAGGGGGTGAGCGTCACCGTCTTGCCAAGCCTGTCGAAAAGAGAGGTCTGGCAACGATCCTCGAGCAGCCGGATTTGCTGGGAAAGCGCGGGCTGAGTCACATGGCAACGCTGGGCAGCGCGACCGAAATGGCCTTCTTCGGCAATTGCTTGCGCGTAGTGGAGCTGGCGCAGGGTGATGGTTTGCATTCGTGGCTCATCTGGCTTGATTAGACAATCTTATCATGATTGTCAGTTTTATCAATTTGCATGATTGCCGCACTGAGGCTAGGAAAAGCCATCTCTTTAGAATCGATACAAACTAGGAGGCCTCATGTCCGACAAACCGACAATGACGACCAGCGCGGGCGCGCCGGTTCCCGACAACCAGAATTCGATCACTGCCGGACCGCGCGGCCCGGTGCTGATGCAGGACTACCAGCTGATCGAAAAGCTGGCGCACCAGAACCGCGAGCGGATCCCCGAGCGCGTGGTGCACGCCAAGGGCTGGGGTGCTCACGGCACGCTCAAGATCACCGGTGATATTTCGAAATATACGCGCGCCAAGGCGCTGCAGCCGGGTGCGGAAACGCCGCTTATCCTGCGGTTTTCGACCGTTGCGGGCGAATTGGGCGCCGCCGACGCCGAGCGCGACGTGCGCGGCTTTGCCATCAAGTTCTATACCGAAGAGGGCAATTGGGACCTGGTGGGCAACAACACGCCGGTGTTCTTCGTGCGCGATCCGCTGAAGTTCCCCGACTTCATCCACACCCAGAAGCGGCATCCCAAGACCAATCTGCGTTCGGCGACCGCCATGTGGGACTTCTGGTCGCTTTCGCCCGAAAGCCTGCATCAGGTGACGATCCTGATGAGCGACCGCGGCCTGCCTGTCGCGCCGATGTTCATGAACGGGTACGGAAGCCACACCTATTCGTTCTGGAACGACAATGGCGAGCGGTTCTGGGTGAAGTTCCACTTCAAGACCCAGCAGGGCCACAAGCACTACACCAATGAAGAGGCCGAAAAGGTCATCGGCTCGACCCGCGAAAGCTACCAGGAAGAGCTTTTCGGTGCGATCGAAAAAGGCGAGTTCCCGCGCTGGACGGTGCAGGTGCAGATCATGCCCGAGGCCGATGCGGAAAAGACTTCCTACAATCCGTTCGACCTCACCAAGGTGTGGCCGCATGCCGAATATCCGCCGATCGAGATCGGCGTGCTCGAGCTTAACCGCAATGCCGAGAACTATTTCGCGGAAATCGAGCAGGTTGCGTTCTCGCCGTCCAACATCGTTCCCGGGATCGGACATTCGCCCGATAAGATGCTGCAGGCGCGCGTGTTCTCATATGCCGACGCGCATCGCTATCGTCTGGGCACCCATTACGAGGCACTGCCGGTCAACGCACCGAAATGTCCGGTTCATCACTATCATCGCGATGGCCAGATGAATTTCTATGGCGGGATCAAGACGGGCAATCCGGAAGCCTATTACGAGCCCAACAGCTTTAATGGTCCGGCCGAAGACAAGTCCGTCCAGGAGCCGCCGCTCAAGATTTCGGGCGATGCCGACCGGTACAACCACCGCGAAGGCAATGACGATTTCAGCCAGCCGCGGGCCTTGTTCAACCTGTTCGACGAAGGGCAGAAAAAGCGGTTGTTCTCCAATATCGCCGCAGCGATGGGCGATGCTCCCGACGAGATCAAGGAACGTCAGTGCAAGCTGTTCGACCAGGTTCACCCTGAGTATGGCGCAGGCGTGCGGGCTGCCTTGGCGGCCGGCAAGACGGAGCGTCCCGCAGCCATCTCGGCCGCTGAATAAGCTATCGTTATTGCGCACCATTTTTTGGGCCCGGCTCGCTTGAGCCGGGCCCTTTTCGTTGTGATCAGGGAAATTACCTAGACTTTTATTCAAATCTCTCCGGACGAATTCAGCTGGCCGAAAAGACGGAAGCGCTAGGTAGGTCGAATATACGGCAACCAGCCGGGGAGAACATCATGACCGAAGCAAGTGAAAGCGTGCGGGCATTCGCAAATTTCAGGGTTCTGAACGGCGAGGCCGACGCCGGTGAGCGCGACCATCTGATCCGCAATCTGGCGCAATTGTTCTCTTATGTGTCGGATCGTTGCGACGACGAGCAGGTTGCACAGTATGACGAAGTGCTTTGCCAACTGGCCGATATCGTGGAAGTCGAGGCCCGAGCGCACGTGGCCAAAATGCTGGCGCCGCTCGAGCGCGCACCCGGCTCGGTGGTTCTCAAACTGGCCAATGACGAGATCGAGGTGGCAGGGCCGCTGCTCGAATTCTCCCAGGTGCTATCCGATGACGATCTTATCGATATCGTCGAACACCGTTCCGAGGAACACCGCCTGGCCATTGCAAGCCGCAAGGGGCTGGCGGGCCGCGTAGGTGAATCGATCGCGATGTTCGGGGCTGAGCCTTCGGTCATGCGGCTGCTGGGTAACGCGCGGGCCGAAATCACAATCCGCACCGTTGACAAGATTGCTCAACGGGCGCTCGAAACCGAAGCTTTCGCGCAACTGCTTCGTGGACGCAAGGACATCGACTGGGCCGAGGTGCGAGCCGAAATTTCCAGCATGGGGAATGCGGCCCTCGAGCAGATCGGCATCTTTTCCCGTACGGATAACCCCAAGACCGCGTCGCGGGTGCAAGCGGTTGTGTACAATCGCATGAAAAACCAGGCGGGCTTTTCTTCCCAGGAATGGAAGCTGGCCTGGAACCAGGTCAAAGCCCTTGCCGATCGGCGTCGCTTCGATCTCAAGGCACTGCACCGGTTTACCCGGTTCGGGTATGGCCATCACACGGCGGCGGGCCTAACCATGCTGCTGGAAGTGCGACCTGAGATCGTCGTCAAATGGCTGGCGATGCAGGATTATGTGGCCTTTACGGTGGCGGCGCGTGCCATCGGTCTCGATGCCGATCTGTTCGAGTCGGTCGTTTCGGTCCTGCCGTGGCGCGATATGCCGAGCCGCGATGATATCGTTAATGTGCGCAAGCGTTACGAGGCGCTGAGCGAGGACGAAGCGTCAGGCATTTTCGGGCTGTGGCGGTCCCATTCCTTCCGCCGACGTCAGGAAGAAGCCGTGGCCTGACAGGGCACAAGCCTTGACAGGAAAGATATAAAGATATCTTTATGTCCCGAACTGCTTTGACAGACAGGGACACGCATGCGGCAACCGCAGGACATCGTCTTGCTCTTGAAGGCGGCGGGTGAAATCACCCGCCTGCGCCTGCTTGCGCTTCTCGTTCAGGGCGAGCTGTCCGTGAAGGATTTTACCGAGATTCTGGGCCAGAGTCAGCCGCGGATTTCCCGGCATCTCAAGCTGCTGGCCGACGCCGGACTTGTAACCCGGCATGCCGAAGGGGCGTGGGCCTATTACCGGCTCAATCGCGACCGGACCAGTGGCGCTTTGGCCGAATGGCTGATGGACCATCTGGATACCGACGCTTCCGAGCTGCGGCGCGACCTTGAAAAGCTGTCGGGGTTGCGGGCAGCACAGCAGGAACGCGCTGCCACCTTTTTTGCCACCATCGCGCAGAGCTGGGACAAGTTGCGCAGCCTGCACGTTGCCGAATCCGCGTTGGAGACGGCGATCGTTGCAGCCGCGGGGCAGGGGCCGGTCGAGATGTTTCTCGATCTGGGGACCGGAACCGGGCGGATGCTCGAGCTCCTCGCGGGGAAATACACCCAGGGCATCGGGCTGGATTCGAGCAGGGAAATGCTTTCGGTGGCGCGGGCCAAGCTCGATGCCGAAGGCATAGAGAACGCGCAGGTGCGGCTGGGCAACATAACCGAGCTGGGCGACTATCATGGGTCGTCCGATCTGGTGATGCTGCACCAGGTGCTGCACTATTTCGACGACCCTTCGATTGCGATCGCCCACGCAGCGTCCTGCCTCAAGCCCGAGGGGCGGATGCTTGTGGTCGATTTTGCACCCCATGATCTCGAGTTCCTGCGCAGCGAGCAGGCGCATCGCCGGCTGGGCATGTCGCACGAGCAGATGGCCCTTTGGGCCGATGCGGCTGGGCTCAGTGTTGCCTCGTGCAAGAGCTTTCCCCCCTCGCGTGAGGATGGGCTGACGGTGTGCCTTTGGGCGCTCGAAACCATAAAACCAAACCATACAAAAGGAGTCTGATCGTGGTGTCTGCGACAGACGAGAGCCGGCTGAGCCGTCAGCCCGAGAGTGGGCGTCCCGACATTGCGGTGAGCTTTGAGTTCTTCCCGCCCAAGACCGACGCCATGGAGGAGAGATTCTGGGCGAGCCTTTCGCGGTTGGCGCCGCTTGGGCCGCGGTTTGTTTCCGTGACTTATGGCGCGGGTGGCTCGACGCGCGAGCGCACGCTGCGCATGGTTTCGCGGATCACCAATGAGACCGGCGTTCCGGCGGCGGCGCATCTGACCTGTGTCGGGGCGACCCGCGATCAGGTCGATGACGTGGTGCGTGGTTACGCTGCGGCGGGCGTCAAGCGTATCGTCGCTTTGCGCGGTGACCCTCCCGAAGGGGTCGGGCATGCCTTTACCCCGCATCCTCATGGATATAACAGCGCCGCCGATCTGGTGGCGGGCATCCGCAAGCTGGGTGATTTCGATATTTCGGTGGCGGCCTATCCTGAAAAGCATCCGCAAAGCGCGGACTGGGATGCCGATATCGACAATCTCAAGCGCAAACTCGATGCCGGTGCGGATCGCGCGATCACCCAGATGTTCTTTGAGAACGGCGATTACTGGCGGTTCGTGGAACGGGCGCACAAGGCGGGGATCACCGCGCCGATCGTGCCCGGTGTGCAGCCGATCCACAGCTTCCGGCAGATCGCGGGTTTTGCCGGCCGGTGTGGGGCGTCGATCCCGCAATGGCTGGCGGACCGTTTCGAGGGATTGGACGACGATCCGGAGACCCACGCGCTTGTCGCGGCGGCCGTCGCCGCCGAGCAGGTGACTGAACTGCTCGATTCTGGGATCACCGAGTTCCATTTCTATACGCTCAACCGCTCCAATCTGGTGCTGGCGCTGGCGCGATTGCTGGGTATTCGTCCCTAGAGCCCGATTGAATCGGACTGGGGCTCTAAGTCATTGTTTTGTCGTGCGATCGAACCGGAAAAGTCTGCAACTTTTCCCGATCGCACTCCAGGGGCCCGGCACGGGAACGGGCCTTCAGGTTCCATTCACCAAACTGCTGCCATTTTCAGGGACGAAGAGATTGGCTGTGCGGGGGCACATGGCCAGTGGGCCGATTGGATACGCAGATATGATGCTCTCAAGATCCGTGGCATCGGGCGCGATGCTGGTACTGATAATGGGTGCGGTTGGCGCTGCTGCCTTGCAGCAGGAGCCGGGCGCAGGCTTTGTCGCTTTGCCCGATGCGCCAGCGGAAAATACCGAGCGCGATGCAACAGCGGCCGACCGGGTTGTCGAAAGCGCGGGCTTTCCCGTGGTGCCGCAGGCCGAGCGCGACCGGGCCGGTGAGGCCACGCATGGTCCGATGGTGACGGTCAATGGGCGGCCGTTGGGCGAAAACCGGCCCGCCGCTGATCGGACGGTGGCGACTGCTCCTGCCGAGGAGCCCGTTGCGGCTGTGACCCCGCAGACCGAAACCAGCGCTGCCGAAACGGCGGCAATCGAGCCGCCGCGCCCGCTGCCTCGGCCCGAAGGGCTCGGGGTGCCCCAGCAGCAGGATGCGACCGGCATCGACTATGAGGCGATTGCGCGCGCCGCCGGCATGTCCGGCCAGAACTCGCAGGTCTCGGCTCCGGGTTTTCTGACGCCGCCCGATACGCAGACACTGGCGCCGCTCAGCGGATCAAACAGCGCATCTGATCCGCGCAATCGCGAGCAGGATGAGTTGGTCGGCGTTGTTGGCCCGAACGGGGAAATCCTCTGGGTCTATGAGGAGCAGGTTCCTACACTGAACAGCCGCGTCGTCATCGAGCGCCGGCAGCAGGTTCCGCAGACCAATCCCTTCGGTTTCGTTTACGAGTAATCTTCCAATCGAGCGTATTGACGCATCGGGTGCGTCCTGTCTTGCTTGTGCCCAATTGCTGCGGACGATAAACAACCCCTCCGCAAAAGTTCGCACGGGACATTGTCATGTCGATCTGGCAGCAAATCGCAGCGCTCCTTGGCTCGTTCTCGCAGGGGACAGGGCTGGCGGGCGGTATTGCCAGCATTCTGGACCCCGACAACTGGGCGCCGGGCGGCCGCGAGGCGGCGTTCACCATGTCGATCATTGCACTTTCGGCCAAGATGGCCGTGGCTGACGGGGTGGTGAGTCGGCGCGAAGTCATCACGTTTCACACGCTTGTGGACATTCCCGAGGGCGCCGACGCGCATGTGGACCGGTTTTTCGCTCTGGCTCAGCAGGATGTGGCCGGGTTCGACAGCTATGCGCGCAAGGTGCGCAAGCTGTTTGCCGACAGTCCGGCGACGCTCGAGCACGTGCTGGACGCGTTGTTCGAGATCGCGACGGCCGATGGGTTCGTGCATGGCGACGAGATGGCCTATCTCGAAGCGGTGAGTGAGATTTTCGGGTTCGATTCCGTGCGTTTCGAGCAGATCGCCTCCCAACACGTGCTGATGCCGTCAGGGCATCGGGACCCATATGCGGTGCTCGGGCTCGCGCCCGACGTGACCGATGACGAGCTGCGCCGGACCTATCGGCGGCTGGTGGCCGAGCACCATCCGGACCGGATGGTTGCCAAGGGCGTGCCCGAGGAATTGATGGGGCTGGCCTCTGCCAAGATGGCGTCGATCAACACCGCCTATCGCGATGTGACCCGGGCGCGGGGCACGCGACCGGCGCTGACTTCGACTCAATCGACTTGACCGGGTCACCCCCGGCACCCTACATCAGCCGGTCACCAGTTGACCGGGCGGCCGCTGCGCAAGCAGAGGAAAGTCCGGGCTCCATGAGAACACGGTGCCGGGTAACGCCCGGCGGGGGCGACCCCAGGGAAAGTGCCACAGAAAGCAAACCGCCCCGGATAAGTCCGGGGTAAGGGTGAAAGGGTGCGGTAAGAGCGCACCGGGTGCCTGGCAACAGGGACCGCACGGCAAACCCCACCGGGAGCAAGACCGAATAGGGACGATGGAGGCTTGCCTCGGCCGCGTTTTCACGGCTTGTCGTCCGGGTTGGTTGCATGAGGGCTCCAGCAATGGAGTTCCCAGATGAATGGTCGCCACGTCCGCGTTTCGGCGCGGGCCCTACAGAACCCGGCTTACAGGTCAACTGGTGACCGTTTTGCCCGTTCTTTGTGCCTCCAAATCGGTTTGGGAAACAAAATCTTAAAGACTGGGATGCAATCTGCTCAAAGTGGATCAATGCCACTTGTTTCAGTTTTGAGTACCGGCCGAAATCCTCGGCTGGCCCAAGGAGCGCCGGGCGCGAGTATCTGACCAGATGGGCGAGCCACAATCCTCTCATGAATCGGTGTTGCTGAGCGAGGTGCTGACAGCGCTTTCGCCGCTCGATGGCGCGCGCGTGGTGGATGGCACATTCGGGGCAGGCGGGTATTCCCGGGCGCTGCTTGAAGAGGGTGCGCATGTGACCGGGATCGATCGCGATCCGACGGTGGCGCCGTTCGCAGACGCGCTCACGAGCGAGTTTCCCGACCGCTTCGTATTTGTTGCCGGGCCGTTTTCCGAGCTCGATACCCTGGTTGGCGAACAGCAGGTCGATGGCGTCGTGCTCGATATCGGAGTGAGCTCCATGCAGCTCGATCAGGCCGAGCGCGGCTTTTCGTTCATGCGGTCTGGACCTCTGGACATGCGGATGGGTCGGGAAGGCGAAACGGCGGCCGATCTCGTCAACACCTTGAGCGAAACCGATCTGGGCAATCTGATCTTTGCATTTGGCGAGGAGCGGGCTTCGCGCCGCATTGCCAAGGCAATCGTCGAAGCGCGCAAGAGCGCGCCGATCACCGATACGCTGGCGCTGGCACAGTTGATCGAAAAGACCGTGGGGCGCAAGCCGGGTGCGCCGCATCCGGCGACGCGTACGTTCCAGGGATTGCGGATTGCGGTCAATGGCGAGTTCGACCAGCTGGTCGCGGCGCTCTTTGCCGCCGAGCGCATCCTTCCCGAAGGCGGGCGGCTGGCGGTCGTGACATTCCATTCGCTCGAGGACCGGATCGTCAAACGGTTCTTTGACCAGACCAAGACCGCGGCGCCCCAGTCGCGGCACCTGCCGTATTCGGCGCCGATCGAGGCGTGCTGGGCGCCGGTGCGCAAGCCCGTCAAGGCTGGCAAAGACGAGGTGGGGCGCAACCCGCGGGCGCGTTCAGCGACCCTGCGCAGCGGTGTGCGAACGGCGATCGCGGCGCGGCCGGAACGGGCCGCGGGACTGGGCGTGCCAGGCTTCAGGAGGGGTGTGGCATGAGCCGGTTTTTGCAACGCCTCAATATCGTGCTGGCCATCATTGCGGTTCTCGCCGTTGTTGCCGTCTATTCGCAAAAGCACATGGCCGAACTGACGGCCGAAGAGATCGGGCGTATCGAAACGGCCATCGCGCAACAGCAGGCCGATCTTTCCGTTCTCAAGGCGGACTGGGCCTATCTCAACCAGCCCACGCATATTCAACCCATCGTCGATCGTCACAATGACGTTCTAAACCTTCAGGTCGCGGAGGCCGAGCAGTTCGGCAGTTTTGCCGATTTGCCCATGCGGCCGCAACAGCGGCTCGATACCGAATCCCTTGATGCCCTGTTTGAAACCATTGAAGCTGGAGAAGATCCGATCGGCTCCCTGCTGGAGGGGCTGCTATGAGCGCGATCACCCCCGAAACCATTTCCATCGACGGCACGCGCAAGGCGCGCGGCAATCTGACCGGCGCGCGCATTCGCTGGGCCATGGCGTTCGTTCTGATCGTGTTTTCGGTGATGGTGGGGCGGCTCATCTGGCTGGGCAATATCGAGATCGATACCACGATCGAGGGCCAGACACGCGATGCCATCATGGCGTCCCGTCCGGCAATCCTCGATCGGAACGGACTGGAAATGGCGGTCGATATCCGCGTGCCATCGCTCTTTGCCGAGCCCCGACGCATACTCGATGTCGATGAGGCCGCGGACGCGATCCTGACGGTTTTGCCCGAACTGGACAGCGCCTGGCTGCGCGACCGACTGACGGGGGATCAAGGGTTTGTGTGGGTGGCGCGTGAATTGACCCCCGCCCAGCGCGACCGGATCATGCGGCTTGGCATTCCGGGGCTCGATTTTCTCGAGGAAAGCAAGCGGTTCTACCCCGGCGGGACGGTCGCCGCGCATGTGATGGGTGCGGTCAATATCGACAATGTCGGGATTGCCGGTGTCGAAAAGCATCTCGATGACGACAATCTGGCCCTGCTGCAAAATCTGGGGCTGGCGCGCGACAGCGCGCTGACCCCGGTCAACCTTTCGCTCGATCTGCGCGTCCAGAGCATCCTGCATGAAGAGCTTGTGAGTTCCATCGAGCGCTATCAGGCGATCGCGGCGGGCGGAGCGATCATGGATGTGCGGACCGGCGAAATCATCGCCATGGCGTCCATTCCCGACTTCGACCCCAACAATCCCGGGACCATGCTCGAGGAAGGGCGCTTCAACCGGCTGACCGCGGCAAAGTTCGAGGTGGGCTCGATTTTCAAGCCGATCACGTTTGCTGCCGCCCTGGATGCGGGCGCGGTGCAACTCACCGACACGGTCGACGCCCGGTTTGGCGTGCGCTTCGGGCGGTACACGATCGAGGACTTCCATGGTGAATACCGCGTTCTGACGGTGCCCGAGGTGTTCCGCTATTCCTCCAATATCGGAACGATCAAGATCATGCAGGCTCTGGGCAAGGATAATTTCCGGGCCTTTCTGACGCGGATCGGGCTGGATGGTGCTCCCGATATCGAGCTTCCGGAAGTCACGAGATCGAGCATTCCGGCGAGCTTTTCGGAAGTGGGGGCTGCCACGGCCTCTTTCGGGCATGGCCTGAGCGTGACGCCGCTGCAGATGTTGACGGCGACCGCGGCGCTGGTGAATGGCGGGCACCTGATGGATGCGACGCTGTTTCCGCGCACCGAGCAGGAGGCCATGGCCGGAGCCACGCAGGTCGTTTCCCAGCAGACAAGCGATTATTTGCGCTATCTGTTGCGCATGAACGGAGTCATCGGTTCAGGCAGCACGGGCAACAAGATCGCCGAGGGCTACCGGTGGGGCGGCAAGACAGGGACTGCGGAAAAGGTGGTCGATGGACGATATTCGAGCAGTCTTGTCACGGCTTTTTTCGCCTCGGCTTTTCCGCTCGAAGATCCTAAATATGCCCTGATCATTTTTGTAGATGAACCAAAGGCAGAAAACGAGCGATCGGGGCGTACCGCCGGCTGGAACGCGGGACAGATGTCGGGACGTATCGTCAAGCGCATAGCACCGATGCTCGGTATCCAACCCGTTCTGGGGCCACAAATCGACGCCCAATTGGTGCCAGTCCAGTTGCGCAGCGGGGCCGAATTTACCGGGTTCTGATGCTAGTGGCTGAAAACGGGGGACGTGATATTGCCGCATAAGCTTACCGACATTCTGCACGGGGTCGCCGGGGCAGACAATTTGCCCGATATCGAGGTTGGCGGACTGAACGCCGATAGCCGGCTGATTGGGCAGGGTGACGTGTTCTTTGCGCTGCCGGGCACGCGCGGACACGGAAACAGCTATGCAAAGGATGCTGCCGGCCGTGGAGCCGTCGTCATGGTTACTGACGAGGCACCAAAGGCCGATCCGGGAATTCCGGTGGTGCTGATTGACGATGTGCGGGCTGCCTATGCCATAGCCGCCGCCAATTTCTGCGGACCGCAACCAGCCATTTGCGCTGCGGTAACCGGGACGAACGGCAAGACCTCGGTGGTGTCTTTTCTGCGCCAGATCTGGGCCCATTCGGGCATTCGTGGCGCCAGCCTGGGCACGCTCGGGCTGATGGTGGGCGAAGACCATATTCCGGGCGAGCTGACGACGCCCGACTCGCTATCGCTGCACAAGACGCTGGCAAAGCTCAAGGCGGACGGCGTGGATCATGTTGCACTTGAAGCCTCCAGCCATGGCCTCGATCAACGACGGCTCGACGGGGTGAAGTTCAGCGCGGTGGCGTTCACCAATCTCAGCCGCGACCATCTCGATTATCACGAGACGATCGAAGCGTATCGCGATGCCAAGCTGCGGCTGTTCCGCGACCTGATCGACGCCGATGCGACTGCCGTCGTCGACGCCGAAGACGAGGAGGGGCTGCCCTTCATGTTCGCGGCGCTCGACAAGGGCGCGACGGTATTCACCGTGGGCGCGGGCGGAGCGCATATCGATGTCGAGAGCGTTGAAAGCGAGGGGTTCGGGCAGCGGGTCAAGGGCAAGCTGGTGGGCGAGCCGATGGAATTCCTGCTGCCGCTGGTGGGGCGGTTCCAGGTGGACAATGCGGTGGTCGCGGCCGGGCTGGCCATGGCGACCGGCGTTGCCAATGGCGATGCCATCAAAGCGCTCGAAACGCTTGAGGGGGCCAAGGGGCGCCTGGAAAAGGTTGTCCAGCGCGGCGAGGCCGCCGTGTTTGTGGACTATGCCCACACGCCCGATGCACTGGAAAACGCGCTGGAAGCGCTTCGGCCCTTCGCCAAGGGACGGCTGATCGTCGTGTTCGGGTGCGGAGGCGATCGCGATCCGGGCAAGCGCCCGCAGATGGGGGAGGTGGCTCAAAGGCTGGCCGATCTGGTGATCGTTACCGACGACAATCCGCGCACGGAAGATGCGAACGCCATTCGCGCGCAGATACTGGCGGCGGCGCCCGGCGCGAGGGAAATGGGAGATCGGGCGGCAGCAATCGGTCATGCAATTGCCGGAATGGGCGCAGAGGACGTTGTTCTGGTCGCCGGCAAGGGACATGAGGACTACCAGATCGTGGGAAAGACAAAGCATCATTTTTCCGACCACGAGGTCGTGCGCGCGGCCTTCGGGACCTGAGGCCTTCAGTGTCTGCGCTCTATGGCATCGATGAGATCGTCGCCGCGACCGGTGGGGAAGCCCGCGATATCGCTGTCGAAACCGTTTCCTCCATTTCGATAGATTCCCGCGAAATTGCTGCCGGAGCGCTGTTTGTTGCGATCAGGGGCGAGAATTTCGACGGACATGATTTTGTTGCCAGGGCCATCGAGGCGGGTGCGGTTGCGGCGCTGGTGAGCCGGGACAAGGCCGAAGCCCTGTCGGGGCTACCGCTGATCGTTGTCGAAGATGCGCTGGAGGGGCTTTACGGGCTGGCGGCGTTTTCCCGATCCCGGACGCGGGCCCGCATCATCGCGGTAACGGGGAGTGTGGGGAAGACATCGACCAAGGAAGCGATGCGGGTGGCGCTGGAGGCCAGCGGGAAGACCCATGCCTCGATCAAGAGTTTCAACAATCACTGGGGCGTGCCGCTGATGCTGGCGCGGATGCCGGCCGACGCCGAATTCGGCGTATTCGAGATCGGGATGAGCGCGGCTGGAGAGATCACACCGCTTTCCAGGCTCGTGCGTCCGCATGTGGCGGTGGTGACAACGGTGGCGCCGGCCCATCTTGAGTTTTTTGCCTCCGAGGCGGCGATTGCCGATGCCAAGGCAGAGATTTTTTCCGGCGTGGAACCGGGGGGATTGGCGATCATCGGGCGCGATCATGCGCATGTGGAGCGGCTGGCCGGCGTAGCGGAGGCTGCGGGGCTGGAAACGCTGAGCTATGGCTTTGCCGACGCCGATGTGACGATTTCCGATTATCGGGTGACGCGGGACGGAGCGACCGGACATGTCGAGGGCGACGGACTGTCACTCGATCTTTCGATTGCCACCGGTGGGCGGCACATGCTGGCCAATGGGGTGGCGGCATTGCTGGCGGCGCGGGCGGTTGGCGGCGATGTGCAAAAGGCGATGGCGGCTCTGGCTGGTCACGGAGCGCCGGAGGGGCGTGGCGCGGCGATTTTGCTTGGCGATCCGGGCCATCCCATCCGGTTGATCGACGAAAGCTATAACGCCAATCCCACATCGATGCGCGCGGCGCTCGAGGTGTTCGCGACGATGCCGACCGAGGGGCGGCGCATAGTGGTGCTTGGGGACATGCGCGAGCTGGGGGCCGCGTCGGCCGATTATCACGCGGGACTGGCCGATGCGGTGGTCGCGGCAAGGCCCCACCTGGTGTTTCTGGTGGGGGAGCATATGGCCAAACTGGCGGACGCTTTGCCAGCGGCGCTTGTTGCGGGGCGGGCACAGGCTGTGGACGAGATTGGCGAAGCTGTTTTGGAAACGCTTGCACCGGGCGACTCAGTTATGCTCAAGGGATCGAACGGCGTGAAGCTGGGCTCTTTGGTGGCCCGGATCCGAGACCGGTTCGGCGGAAGAAAGTAAAGGCACAGACGGTAACCCCATGCTCTATTTCCTGCAGCAGTTTGCTGACGCCTTTCCGGTCTTCAACGTGTTCCGGTACCTCTCGTTCAGGACGGGCGGGGCGATCATCACGGCGCTGTTTTTCGTATTCCTGTTCGGGCCGGGCATGGTCAATTCGCTGCGCGTGCGGCAGGGCAAGGGGCAGCCGATCCGCGAGGACGGGCCGCAGAGCCATCTTTTGACCAAGAAGGGCAAGCCCACCATGGGCGGGTTGATGATCCTTTCGGGCGCTCTGGTTTCGATCCTGCTCTGGGCGGACCTTTCCAACATGTATGTCTGGGCGGTTCTGCTGGTGACGACCGGGTTCGGGCTGGTCGGGTTTTACGACGATTACCTCAAGGTCAAGCACCAGAACCACAAGGGGTTCGGGGGCAGGGCGCGGCTGGCCATCGAGTCGGCGATCGCCATCGCCGCGTGCATCATCATCGCCAGTCAGGCGCCCGAGGGGTACGAAAACGCGCTGCTCTTGCCGTTCGTCAAGGATCTGGCGCTCAATCTGGGCCTGTTCTTCTTCATCTTCGGCGCCTTCGTGATCGTGGGTGCGGGCAATGCGGTGAATTTGACCGACGGCCTGGACGGGCTGGCGATCGTACCGGTGATGATCGCGGCCGCAGCGTTCGGGCTGATTGCCTATCTGGTGGGTAACCAGGTCTATTCGGACTATCTGTTCTTGAACTTCGTTCCCGGAACGGGCGAGCTTTCCATCGTTTGCGGGGCCCTGATCGGGGCGGGGCTCGGATTTTTGTGGTTCAACGCGCCGCCGGCCCAGATCATCATGGGCGATACCGGGTCGCTTTCGCTGGGTGGCGCGCTGGGGACCATTGCGGTGGCCACCAAGCACGAGTTGGTCATGGCGATCGTGGGCGGGCTGTTCGTTCTCGAAGCGGTATCGGTGATCGTGCAGGTGGTTTCGTTCCGGCTGACGGGCAAACGGGTGTTCAAGATGGCACCCATTCACCACCATTTCGAGCATCTGGGCTGGACCGAGAGCCAGATCGTGATCCGGTTCTGGATCATTGCGATGGTTCTGGCGCTGATCGGGCTGAGTTCGCTGAAGCTGCGGTGACATTTTTCTCCTGTTGATTGAGGGCGGCGCGGCTCTTGCGCGTGGGTCCGATGCGGCATGCGGCCTGGGCACTCTCGCACGCTTCCCCTGTCTCCATCCTGCCCCCCACCGGAAGCTCGTATGCATCCTCGTTTCTGGTGCGGCCGTGAGACAAAAAACCAGGGGCTCGATACCGGACGGGACAAGTGCGGTCGGAGCGTGTGGGCGCTCATCATGATGGATTCCGGGGACAAGCCCCGGAATGACAAGGGTGGGGACGGAACTGAGCATGGGCCCCGGCGTTCGCCGGGACAGCGGGGAGGTGGGGGAAGAAAAGCGCGGGCAGACGTTTTAGCAAAGGCGTCATGGTTGCGAAATGGTAACCACTGGGGTGGTAGTTTCGCATTCTGCAATTTTGTACCCCCCGCGTACCGGAGTATCCCGTGACCGCCATTTCCGCCTGGTTCTCCCGCGAGCGAAAGACGCCCATTGCCGAATGGTGGTGGACCGTGGATCGCGAACTGATGTTTGCGCTGTGCGCGCTGATGGGTTTCGGGGTGCTGTTGAGCTTTGCGGCGAGCCCGCCGGTGGCCGAGCGCATCGGGCTGGGGCCGTGGCATTTTACCCAGCGGCATGTGCTGTTCTGCATCCCGGCGCTGGGGGCGATGCTGCTGGCCTCTCTGGTCAATGCACGCTGGACGCGAATCATCGCATTGGTCACGCTGGTTGGGGGCGTGGTGCTGCTGGCAATGACCCTGCGCTATGGCGTGGAGGTCAAGGGCGCGCGGCGCTGGATTTCCTTTATGGGGCAGTCGCTCCAACCCATCGAGTTCGTAAAGCCCGCGCTGGCGGTGATGTCGGCCTGGTTCATCTCCGAGCAGATGAAACGCAAGGACGTGCCCGGCCATATCCTTGCCCTCGGGGCGACCGGGCTGGTTGTGGGCCTGCTGCTGCTCCAGCCTGACGTGGGGCAGACCATCCTGGTTTCAGTGGTCTATGGGGGACTGCTGTTCCTGGCTGGCATTTCCTGGCTGGTGATTGCGGTTCTGGGGGTGGCGGCGATCGTGCTTCTGGTCATGGCCTATACGTTCTTTCCGCATGTGGCGCGCCGTATCGATGCCTTCCTCAACCCCGAGACCGGTGACAATTATCAGGCCGAGCGCGCTCTTGAATCGCTGCTGGAGGGCGGATGGTTCGGTATGGGGCCGGGCGAGGGAATCGCGCGGCGCTACCTGCCAGACGCCCATGCCGACTTTGTGTTCGCGGCGGGCGCGAGCGAGTTCGGCATCCTGTTTTGCCTGATGCTGGTGGGGCTGATCGCCTTCATCGTCATCAGGGCGCTCAATCTGGCGATGGCGCAGCAAAATCTGTTCAACAGACTTGCGGCCAGCGCGCTGGCTATTCAGTTCGGTGTGCAATCGGCCTTCAACCTTACGGTGAATCTCAATCTCATCCCGCCCAAGGGCATGACGCTGCCGTTCGTTTCCTATGGCGGCACTTCGATGATTGCGATCGGGCTGTCCATGGGGTTATTGCTGGCGCTGACGCGGCGCAAGCCGGAAGAAACCTTTGCCACCGGCCTGCCGATCCGCAGCGCTCTGGACAATCAGAGCGTGCCGGGAAAACGCTGAATTGGCCCCGCTTTAGCCCCTGAACAACAGGTTGACATGAGTACATTTGCATTGATGGCCGGGGGGACGGGCGGACATCTTTTTCCAGCCATGGCGCTGGCGCAGGAATTGCGCCGGCGTGGGCACGAAATCCATCTGGTGACCGACGAACGGGTCAGCCATTACGGGGCGGAGTTTCCGGCGAGCGGGATCCATGTGGTGCCGGCGGCCACACCTTCGATCCGCAATCCGATAAAGTTCATCAAGGCGGTGTTCACGATCCTCGGCGGGACGGCAACTGCAATCGGTGTGTTGCGCGGGATCAAACCGGCGGCAGTGGTCGGGTTCGGAGGCTATCCCTGCTTTCCGCCATTTCTGGCGGCTTCGGTGCTGCGCATTCCAGGCATTCTCCATGAGCAGAATGCCGTGATGGGGCGCGCCAACCGGGCGCTGGCGCGGTTTGCAAAGGTGCTGGCCATGAGCTTTGCCCAGACCGTGCATGCGGACAAATTCAAGCTCGACAAGGTGCTGGTGGGCAATCCGGTGCGCGACAGGGTGCGGGCGATTGCCGGGATGAGCTATCCGGCCCTGGCCGAGGGCGGACCGATCAATCTTTTAGTGTTCGGGGGCAGCCAGGGCGCGCGCGCGTTTTCCGACATCGTCCCGGCGGCGATTGCCGAACTCGACGAGCCATTGCGGCGGCGCCTGGTCGTCACCCAGCAATGCCGCGAGGAAGACCTCGACCGGGTGGCGGAAGCCTATCGCGCGGCGCGGGTCAATGTAGAACTGGCGGGCTTTTTCACAGACCTGCCCGAACGCATCGTTTCGAGCCATCTGGTGATCGGGCGGGCCGGGGCTTCGACCATTGCAGAACTGGGAGCGCTGGGGCGCCCGTCGATTCTGATCCCGCTGCCCGGATCGCTCGATCAGGATCAGAAGGCCAATGCGCTGGTGATGGAGGAGGCCGGTGGGGCCTGGGTCTTCGACCAGGTCACGCTTTCACCGCAATCTCTTGCCACCCAGCTTAACGAACTCTTCCTCGCTCCGGATCGCCTTCGGGCAGCAGCTTCTGCCGCGCTGGCGGTGGGCAGGCCCGATGCCGTCGAACGGCTGGCCGATCTCGTCGAGCAAACCGCCAAAGGACAATCATGAACACCAAGATGCCACGAGATATCGGGCCCGTGCATTTCATCGGCATTGGCGGGATCGGGATGAGCGGTATTGCCGAAGTGCTGCACACCCAGCGCTACACGGTGCGCGGTTCGGACGCGTCGATGAACGCAAATGTGCAGCGGCTGCAGGCCATGGGCATCGAGGTGATGGTCGGGCAGAAGGCCGAAAATATCGGCGATGCGGCGGTTGTCGTGGTGTCCTCGGCGATCAAGAAGGACAATCCCGAGCTGAAAGAAGCGCGCGCCAAGGGGCTGCCGATTGTAAGGCGGGCCGAGATGCTGGCCGAGATCATGCGCTTCAAGAACGCGATTGCCATTGGCGGCACTCATGGCAAGACGACGACGACCTCGATGGTCGCGGCGCTCCTCGATGCGGGGCAGTTCGATCCGACGGTCATCAATGGCGGCATCATCAACGCCTATGGCACCAATGCGCGGCTGGGGCAGGGCGACTGGATGGTTGTCGAGGCCGACGAGAGCGACGGCACGTTCGTCAAGCTGCCGGCGGACGTGGCAGTGGTGACCAATATCGACGCCGAGCATCTGGACCATTACCACAATTTCGACGGGGTCAAGAAAGCGTTCCGCAATTTCGTAGAGAACGTGCCGTTCTACGGCTTTGCGGTGATGTGCCTCGATCACCCCACGGTACAGGCGCTGGTGGGCGAGATCGAAGACCGGCGGATGATTACCTATGGGCTCAACCCCCAGGCGGATGTGCGGTTGATCGATGTGGTCAACGACAATGGTGTTTCGAAGTTTTCGGTGATCGTCCGCGACCGGATCAGCGGCAAGACGCGAACCATCGATGCGCTGGAACTGCCCATGCCGGGGATGCACAATGTGCTCAATGCGACAGCGGCGATTGCGGTGGCGCAGGAACTCAAGATCACCGATGCGCAGATCCGGGCGGGGCTCAAAGGCTTCGGCGGGGTCAAGCGGCGCTTTACCAAGACCGGCGAGGTCAACGGTATTGCGATTATCGACGACTACGGACACCATCCGGTCGAAATTTCCTCGGTGCTGCGCGCAGCTCGGCAATCGGCAAAGCGCGACGTGATTGCCGTGGTGCAGCCGCACCGCTATTCGCGGCTCAACGATCTGTTCGACGATTTTTCGGCGTGTTTCAACGAAGCCGATACGGTGCTGGTGGCGCCGGTCTATGCGGCAGGTGAAGCGCCGATCGAGGGCGTGAGTCATATCGAGCTGGTGGACCGTATCAGGGCCCGTGGACATCGCGATGCACGGGCGATTGCTGGGCCGGAAGAGTTGGCGGGCCTGATCGCGGATCGCGCTGGGGAAGGCGACTATGTCGTGTGCCTGGGGGCGGGGAACATCACGCTGTGGGCGGCGGCGCTGCCGGGCGAACTGGAAGCCGAACTGGCAGGAAAGTCCAAGGTCAGCGCATGAGTTTCCCCGACCTTTTGCCGCAGTTTTCCGGCTGGATCGGCGATGTGAGGGGCAATCTGGTCCCCAACCATCCATTGGCCAAGGCCGTGTGGTTCCGCGTGGGCGGACCGGCGCAGCTCTATTTCGAGCCGGCGGACGAGGCCGATCTTGCGCTGTTTCTGAAAAATCTGCCGGCCGAGATCAAGGTGACCGTGATCGGGCTAGGCTCGAACCTTCTGATCCGCGATGGCGGGATAGACGGAGTGGTCATCAAGCTGCCGGCCAAGGCGTTCGGCGGGGTCGAGGTGCTGGGTGGCAATCGCGTGCGGGCCGGGGCGGGGCTTCCCGACGTCAAGATTGCCACGGCGGCAGCCAAGGCGGGAATCGACGGACTGGAATTTTTCCGGGGCATTCCAGGTGCGGTTGGTGGTGCGCTTTACATGAATGCGGGGTGCTATGGCACCGAAGCGAAAGAGCGGGTGGTGAGCCTGCGCGGCGTGACGCGCGATGGCGAGATCATCGAACTGGCCAATGCCGACATGGCCTATCAGTATCGCAAATCGAACGGGCCGGAGGGCGTTGTGTTTACCTCGGCGGTGTTTGAAGGGCTGGCGGGCGAGAGCGAAAGCATTCTCGCCAAGATGCGCGAGATCACCGAGCGGCGCGAGAGCACGCAGCCGACCAATACACGCACTGGTGGATCGACGTTCAAGAATCCGGACGGCCAATCGGCCTGGCAATTGGTCGATGAAGCCGGGTGCCGTGGGCTGCGGATCGGGCATGCGCAGGTCTCGCAAATGCACACCAATTTCCTCGTCAATCTCGATGCGGCAAGCGCCTATGACATTGAAACGCTTGGCGAAACCGTACGGGCCAAAGTTCGTGAGAAGCACGGGGTCGAGCTGGTGTGGGAAATCCGGCGGATGGGGCACTTCGCGCCGGGGCGCGAAGTCAAAGAGTTTTTAGACGGCGATGTTTTTGCCGGCGTAGCCTGAACAAGCCGGAAGGGGCGAACCAATGGCCAAACATGTTGCAGTGCTCAAGGGCGGATGGTCGCACGAACGCGAGGTCTCGCTGAGTTCTGGTGCCGAGTGCGCGCAGGCGCTGCGCAATGCCGGGTACGAGGTCACGGAGATTGACGTCAAGCGCGACATTGCCTTGGTGCTCAACGAGCTCAGGCCCGACGTGGTGTTCAATGCGCTGCACGGGCGGTTCGGCGAGGACGGGACCATTCAGGGGGTGCTGGAAATCCTCGGAATTCCCTATACCCATTCGGGCGTTCTGGCCTCTTCGGTGGCCATGGACAAGCATCAGGCAAAGATAATGTTCAAATCGGCGGGCGTGCCGGTCACAGATCATGTGATCGCGACACGCGATGCCATCGCCAAGAGCCATGTGATGGCTCCGCCCTATGTGGTCAAACCCTATAATGACGGGTCGAGCGTCAATGTGTTCATCGTCAAGGAGGGCCAGGAACATCCGCCCCAGGAAATCCTGCGCACCGACTGGGATGGCGACGAGGAGCTGATGGTGGAGCGGTTCATCCCCGGGCGCGAGCTGACTTGCGCGGTGATGGGGGATGTGGCGCTGGGGGTGATCGAGATCGTCACGGACCTTGCCTTCTACAATTACGAGGCCAAATACGTGAATGGTGGGTCGCGGCATGAGTTGCCGGCGCAGGTTTCACCGAAAATTTACGAAAAAGTTCAGAAGATGTCGCTGATGGCGCATGCCGCTTTGGGCTGCCGCGGGGTGACGCGGAGCGACTTCCGCTACGACCCGCGCGGCGGTGATGATGGCGAGCTTGTGTGCCTTGAAATCAATACCCAGCCGGGGATGACCAAAACCTCGCTGGTCCCAGAGTTGGCGGCCCATGCCGGCCATTCGTTCGAAGAGCTGGTGAGCTGGATGGTGGAGGACGCAAGTTGCAACAGATGAGGCGTAAGGAAGTCATCGGGGCCGTGCCCGCTTCCAGCCCTCTCGCGCCACCCGCGCCACGCATCGAGCGTCCTGCCCTGCGGGTGGTTCCGAGCCTTTCCCCCCTAACACGCGACCGGTCGCCAGCCCTTGCCGGCGGGCGGGGCATGCTGGTGCAGGTGCGCCGGCGTGGTGGGATATTGGTATCGCTGGGCAATTGGTGGGTTCTGCACAAGAAGCTGGCGCTGCGGGTCGTGGCGCTGCTGATCGTGGTTTGCGTTGCAGTTGGCGGTTATGTCCTGCGCGACGAACTGTCTGGCGGTCTGGGCGTGGTCGGCAATGTGCTGACGGGCCATATGGCCGATGCCGGGTTCGGGATCGAGAAGATCGAAATCACCGGGCTTTCGCTGACGCGGGAGGCCGATGTGGCGCATGCGCTGGGGATCGAAGGCGGTTCGACAAGCCTTGGCTTTAATATCGCCGAGGCGCGACTGCGGGTCGAGGAAATCCCTTCGGTCGCATCGGCCACGATCCGCAAGGTCTATCCCGACAGCCTTCTGGTTTCGATTACCGAGAAGACGCCCATGGCGCGCTGGCGGATCGACGGGGCGACCATGCTGATCGATGCTTCGGGCGCGCCGATTGCGCCGGCCGGTGTCGAGAACGGCGATCTGCCGATGGTGATCGGCGAGGGAGCCGGGGACAACGCGGCCGCGATGATCAATCTGGTCAACCGCTATCCCGATCTGACCTTCGATCTGGCCGCGCTCAACCGCGTGGCGGACAGGCGCTGGGATCTGATCTTTTATTCCGGCCTGCGTGTGCAACTGCCCGAAAGCGGGGTGGTCGATGCGTTGGGCAGGCTCAACGATTATCAGCTCGAATATCAGGTTCTGCAGCGCGACCTCGATCTGATCGACATGCGGGTTGCGCAATATGTGGCCGTTCGGCCCACGGTTCGTGAAGAAGAAGACGCTCAATGATGACCTCTGCGATGACAGCGCGTTTGAAACCGGTGCAGCCGGGGCGGTCATCTTTGGTGACCGTGCTCGATATCGGTTCGACCAAGATATGCTGCGTCATCGCGCGGCTGGTGCCGCGCGAGGGCAGGGCGCTGCGCGGGCGTACGCATATGGCCGAGATCATCGGGTTTGGGTACGGCCCTTCTGCGGGCGTCAAAAGCGGCGTGGTGACCGATCTCGACAAGGCCGAGCAGGCCATCCGTTCGGTTGTCGGCATGGCGGAGCGGGCCGCCGGGATCACCGTGCAGTCGGTGGTCGTGAACGTCACCGCCGGGCGGTTGGGTTCGGAGACATTTTCGGCGAGCGTTTCGCTCGATGGCCATGAGGTCGAGCCGAGCGATATTTCGCGGGTGCTGATTGCCGTCAATGACCGCAGCGTGCGCGACGAGCGCTCGATTATCCACGCGCTGCCGATTGGCTATGCGCTGGACGGACAAAAGGGTGTGCGCGATCCGCGCGGCATGGTGGGCGAGACGCTGGGCGTCGATGTTGCCGTGATTTCGGCCGAGACGCTGGCCATGCGCAACATCGAACTGGCGCTCAACAAATGCCATCTCGAAGTCGAGGCGCTGATGGCGACGCCCTATGCGTCGGGGCTGGCGACGCTGGTCGATGACGAGGCCGATCTGGGGGTTGCCTGTGTCGATATGGGTGGGGCGACGACGACGGTTTCGGTCTTCAACGAGGGCCATCTGGTTTATGCCGATGCGCTGGCGATCGGCGGGCATCACATCACGCTCGATATCGCGCGGCAGCTTTCGGTGAGCGTGGCGGACGCGGAACGGCTCAAGACGCTTTACGGGTCATGCCTGCAGGGGCAGACCGACGAGACCGACGTCATCACCGTGATGCCGATTGGCGCCAACTCCCATGAATCGCCCAATTCGATTTCGCGTGAGATGCTGACGCGGGTGATCCGGCCGCGTGTCGAGGAAATTCTCGAAGCGATCCGTGACCGGATGCAGGCGACCGGGATGATGGATATTTCGGGCCGCCGGTTCGTTCTGACCGGCGGGGCATCGGATCTGACCGGGCTGCCCGAACTGGCGCGGCGCATGCTGGCGCGCAATGTGCGCAATGGACGTCCGCTGGGGGTTTCGGGGCTGCCCGATCGGGCCAAGGGGCCCGCGTTTGCGACAGTGGCGGGGATGCTGGTCTATCCGCAGGTGTGCGGAACAGAATACGTCCAGCCGCGTCCGACGCGGAAGCTGACGGGATCGGACGGATATTTCGCCAGGGTTGGAAGCTGGCTGAAATCGGGTTTCGTCTGAGGACGCGCGGCGCCGGACCACCCTTGTTATCCTCCAGGAACCCTGCCCGCGCGGGGGCATTGGGCAGGAGAGCCAAGCCAGGCTTGGTCGTTCCAACCCATCCATTGTGGAGGATCTCCCATGAAAGCACTGCTTGCAACTTCAGCTTTGGCCCTGATGTTTGCGTCCTCGCCCGTATATGCGCAGGGCCAGACAGCCAGCGCGACCTATATCGACGCCGAAGGACAAGAAATCGGTGAGGCAACGCTGGCCCATACGGGCAACGGCGTGGTTATCGAAATCGACGTCAACGGACTTCCAGCCGAACAATGGGTGGCGGTGCACGTCCATGAAAATGGTGAATGCGACCCGGACGGCGGCTTTGACTCAGCGGGCGGCCATTTCAATCCCGCCAATGTCGATCATGGCTATTACAGCGAGACTGGACCGCATGCCGGGGACATGCCGAACCAGTATATCGGCGCTGACGGTTTTCTGCGCAGCCATTTGTTCAATCCCTTCATCACCCTCGGACGGGGTGATGCCGATATCATGGGTCGGGCGCTGATAATCCATGGTGGCGCCGATGACTATCAGAGCCAGCCGTCGGGGGATGCCGGCGACAGGATCGCCTGCGCTGTAATAGAATAAGCTGCAGGACGCTCGGTATCGCAGGGGGGCTTGAGTAGATCCCCCCTGCTCTTGGTCATTGGCCGCGATAGGCCGCCTCGAGATCGGCGACGATCAGTTTTTTCATCTTGAGCATGGCCTGGGTGGCGCGCCTGGCGCCTTCGGGGTCCTTGCCCGTCACGGTGTCGTAGAGGGCTCTGGGCACGATCTGCCAGGAGACGCCGAACTTGTCCTTGACCCAGCCGCACTGGCTTTCGGCGCCTTCGCCTTCGGTCAGCTTGTCCCAGTAATAATCGACCTCGGCCTGATCGGCGCAGTCGATGATAAAGGAGGTCGCTTCGGAGAACTTGAAGTGGGGGCCGCCATTGATGGCGTTGAAGCGCTGGCCGAGGATTTCGAAATCTCCGGTCATCACCGTGCCGGGTTCGCCCATGCCGCCTTCGGTGTAGCGGGTGGTGCCGTGGATTTTGGTGTCGGGGAAGACCGAGGCGTAGAAATCCATGGCTTCCTCGAGGTTGTTATCGAACCAGAGGCTTGGAGTGATCCTGGACATTTCCTGCTCCTATTAAAGAACCAATATGTTATATTCTGTTATGGTTATATTATGGCGCTGGAAAATGTCAAGCCGATGTCGGCTCAGGTGGGGCAAATCATGCTTAACATGCGGTGACTTTGTGGCTGTCAAGGCTCGCATTTTGCAGACTGGTTAACGAAATCGGTAGCTTTGTTAGGGTCCGGTTAACGAATTGAGCGCTACATCTTTGCCATGCAGCCACTAAGAGGCCAGAGATGACAATCAACCTACAGATTCCGGGAATCCAAGAACTTAAGCCGCGAATCACCGTCTTTGGCGTCGGTGGTGCGGGCGGAAACGCGGTCAACAACATGATTAACTCGGGCCTTGAAGGCGTCGAGTTCGTCGTGGCCAACACAGACGCGCAGGCGCTGGCGTTGTCCCGCGCGCAACGCGTCATCCAGCTCGGCGTGGGTGTGACCGAAGGTCTTGGCGCCGGTTCGCACCCCGAGGTGGGGCGTGCGGCGGCCGAAGAAAGTTTCGATGAACTCAACGATCATCTTTCGGGTTCGCACATGGTGTTCATCACCGCCGGTATGGGCGGTGGCACGGGAACGGGCGCGGCGCCCGTCGTGGCGCGCGCAGCACGCGAGCAGGGCATACTGACCGTTGGCGTGGTGACCAAGCCGTTCCAGTTCGAGGGCAATCGCCGCATGAAGCTGGCGGATGAGGGCATCGACGAGCTGCACCGCCATGTCGATACGCTGATCGTGATCCCGAACCAGAATCTGTTCCGGGTGGCCAACGAAAAGACCACGTTTGCCGACGCGTTCGCGATGGCCGACGAGGTTCTGTTTTCGGGTGTTGCCTGCATTACCGACCTGATGGTCAAGGAAGGGCTCATCAACCTCGACTTTGCCGACGTGCGCGCCGTGATGCGCGGCATGGGCAAGGCGATGATGGGCACGGGCGAGGCCGAGGGCGAGGATCGTGCGCGTCACGCCGCCGAAGCCGCTATCGCCAATCCGCTGCTCGACGATGTCTCAATGCAGGGCGCCCGTGGGCTCCTGATCTCGATCACCGGCGGCAAGGACATGACGTTGTACGAGGTCGACGAAGCGGCTTCGCGGATCCGCGAGGAAGTGGATTCGGATGCCAATATCATTCTTGGTGCAACGTTCGACGATTCGCTGCAGGGCAAGGTTCGCGTTTCGGTCGTTGCGACCGGCACCGACGCGCTGATGGTTCAGGCGCTTGACCCGGTCAAGCCCAACGCAAACCGCCAGCCGCTGCAGGCCAAGCGTTTGCCGGAAGCTGTTGCCGCTCCGGCGACTGCGCAGGCGCCCCGTGCCGAACAGCCTGCTTCCCAGCAGAGCGCTCCGGCTCAGGCCAGTGCGCATATGAGCGACGACCAGTTCGAAGCTGCCGTTGCCCAGGCGATCAAGGATGGCAATTCGGCGGCGGCTGCCGCGGCAACTGCCGCTCGGCAAACCGAAGATGCCGGCGTGACCATCGAGCCCTATACGCCTGCCGCCACCGTGCGTCAGCCGGTTGAGGAAGCTCAGCGCGCGCCCGACGCGGCCATGCCCAAGCCTTACGTTCCCTCGGGCGCCGAGCGTCCGCAGTTGCAGCGCCGCATTCCTCGTGCTGAAGACATGCCGCCGGTTGCTCGCCAGCAGATGGAACAGCCCCGGAGCGAAGAGCCGCGCAACGCGCGCGCCCTGTTCCGCCGGTTGGCCTCCAATGTGGGTTTGAGCCTTGGCGGGGAAGCCGAGCCGCAGCCCCAGGGGGAGCGCTTGCAGCCCCAGTTCGACGATGCGGCGGCCCGTAGCGCCATTGAAGCTGCCCCCTCCCGTCCGGCCGCTCCGCGTCCCCAGACGGAAGGCGCGGCGGGACAACTCGACGCACATGGTCGTGCTCCGGCTCGTGCCCCGCAGAAAGAACAGCTGGAGATCCCAGCGTTTCTCAAACGCCACGGTTAATTCAAAATTGCCATTTAGGCGCTAAATCGGCCTGACACGGGTTTCGTGTCAGGCCGATCTTCGTTAATAGGGCGATTGGGCCATTCGTCAACAAAAGGGCCCGGAGCACCAATGAAGAACAATACCGTGCGCCAATGCACGCTGACGCGTCCCGCGGAATTCGCTGGAATCGGTGTGCATAATGGCAAGCCCTCGCGCCTTGTCATCAATCCGGCACCCGCCGATTCCGGCTATACGTTGACCCGCATACTGGACGATGGCAGCACGTCCGCCAGCGTAAAGATCGACCATTCGCGCGTGAGCCGAACCTCGCTGTGCACGGTTATCGATCTTGGCAATTCGGTCAGCGTCGCGACCGTCGAGCACGTCTTGGCGGCGCTCAACGGGCTGGGCATCGACAATGCGGAAATCGTGGTCTGGGGCGAAGAATGCCCGATCATTGACGGCAGCGCCGAACCGTTCGTGGATGCGGTGCTCGACGCCGGCATCTCGATCCAGCCCCAGCGCAAGAAATTCATCCGCATCCTGCGTTCGGTGACGGTTCGCGACAATGATGCTTTCGCCATGCTCGAAGCCTATAACGGGCGGGCTTTCGACGTGGAAATCGATTTCAACAGCAAGGTGATCGGCCGAGAGCGCATGATCTTTGACTGGTCGCCGCGCAAATTTGCCGTCGAGGTTGCCCCGGCGCGCACGTTCGGGTTCGTGGCACAGGCCAAGGTTTTGCGCCAGGCCGGCTACGCCCTGGGATCGAGCCTTGAAAATTCCATCGCCATCGAGGAAGAAAGAATCGTCAATCCGGATGGGTTGCGCTTCGATGATGAATTCGTGCGTCACAAGCTGCTCGACGCCGTGGGCGATCTGGCCTTGGCCGGGCTGCCGATCTATGGGCGGTTCAAATCCTACAAAGGTGGGCATGGGTTGAACGCGCTGGTGCTCAAGTCGCTTTTTGCCAGCGAAGCCAATTACGAAATTCTCGAGGCTGATGCGCTGCCGCTCGAAATGGAAGCGCTCGGCGACCTGCCCGAGAGGCTGTCTGTTGAGCCCTACTTGCGTTCCATCGGTTGAATGGGCGATAACCCCCGTCACAGTTTTGAACAGATTGCCCGCTAGCGAATTGTGGGCACGCGCGGGTCACGGTTCATGCCCCGGGCCATGAGGACGGAGTTTTTCGTGAAGATCATAGCCAGACCAAGCAAAGCGCCACGGATTTGGAAGATGGCCGCGGCCATGGCCCTTGTTGGGGTGCTTGCCGCCTGTTCGCCCATGTCGATGTTTTCGCGCACCGGGGACGAAGAGCCGTTGGTTCCAGCCGAACAGCTTTACGCAAGCGCTGTCACCAATATGGAGAACAATCGCTATATCGCTGCCATCGAGGATCTTGAAACGCTCGAGCGGCAGAACCCGTTCTCTGAGGTCAACGAACGCGCCAAGGTGATGCAGGTCTTCGCCAATTTCCGCCTTGCCCGCTTCTCGGAAGCCGCGCGGCAGGCCGACCAGTTCCTGGCGCTTTATCCGCGCTCCTCGGAAGTGCCCTATATCCTGTTCCTCAAGGGCAGCTCGTATTACGAGCAGATCACCGATATCACGCGCGATCAGGAACTGGCTCAGGACGCCATCGAGACATTCACCCAGTTGCAGGCGAACTATCCGGACTCGCGCTATGCTCAGGAATCGCGGCAGATGCTGCTGATTGCCCGCGATCAGATTGCCGGCAAGGAAATGAGCGTGGGCCGCTACTATCTGGGCAATGGCCAGTACACGGCGGCGATCAATCGGTTCCGGGTGGTTGTGGAAGATCATCAGACTTCGACCCATGTGGAAGAAGCGCTGTATCGGCTGACCGAAGCCTATCTGACGCTGGGCCTGGTGGGCGAAGCACAGACGGCAACAGCCGTGCTGGGCACCAACTATCCGAGCTCGGAATGGTATCAGCGGGGCTTTGCGCTGCTCCAGAACCAGGGCCTGCAGCCCCAGATGATGACTGGAAACTGGATGGCGGATCGCTAGGTCTCGTCCAGGCAGCAATATGGCGATGCCCCGGCCAGCGGTCGGGGCATTTTCGTATGCGCTTGTCGCTGGAAGTTTGTTCCTGTAATGTTCGCGTCTTCAATGGTGCGAATCTCGCGTTCGAGGTTTGCAGCGGGGGCGTTTCACAGGGTACATAGTCGGGGCCACCAAACGAACGGGAGAAGCGGGAGCGATGTTGAACACGCTTTCGGTCCGCAATATCGTTCTGATCGACCAGCTCGACCTGGCGTTCGAGACGGGCATGACCGTCCTGACCGGCGAAACGGGTGCGGGCAAATCGATCCTTCTTGATGCGCTCACACTGGCGCTGGGCGGACGAGGGGATGCCGCGCTGGTGCGCAAGGGCGCCGATAGCGGGCAGGTCGTGGCGGTCCTCGCCCTGTCTGAAAGCCATCCGGCGCGGATGCTGCTGCGCGAGAACGAGATCGAGGATGATGCGGAGATCATCCTGCGGCGCGTGCAGCATGCGGACGGCCGCACTCGGGCCTTTATCAACGATCAACCCGTTTCGGCAGGACTTTTGAAATCCATCGGCGCGCTGCTCGTGGAAATTCATGGACAGCATGACGACCGCGCGCTTGTGGATGCGGCGACCCATAGGGTGCTGCTGGACAGTTTCGGTGGCTATGAGGCCGATCTTGTGGCCGTTTCGAAGGCGCATGGACGGCTGGTGGCTGCGCAGAAGGCGGTCGACGTGCAGCGGGCACGTGTGGAACAGGCAGCGCGTGAGGAGGATTATGCGCGCCATGTTGTCGAGGAATTGTCGGCCCTCAAACCGGAGGTCGGGGAGGAAGTAACACTTTCGGAGCGCCGGCAATGGCTGATGGGGCTCGAAAAGGCGGCGGGAGAGGTCAACGACGCCGACGAGATTCTCAACGGCACCAATGCGCCCGGGCCGACCCTGGCCATGTTGCTGAGGCGGCTGACGCGAAAATCGGAGGCCGAGGCGGCGCTGTTTGCACCGATGGCCGATGCGGTCGATCAGGCGCTGGTGGCGCTCGATACAGCCAGCGAGGCGCTGGAAGCGATCCGGCGGGAGATGGCGTTCGACCCGCGCGAGCTCGAGCAGGTCGAGGAGAGGCTGTTTGCATTGCGGGCGGCGGCACGAAAGCATCAGGTCGAAGCCGACGCCTTGTCCGAGGTGCTGGCGAAGTATGCGGGCGATATCGAGGCGCTGGAATCGGGCGCGGAGACTCTGGTGGTGCTCGAAGCCGAGCTTAGAGAAGCCGGTATTGAGTATCGTGGGGCGGCCGAGAAGCTCTCGAAAGCACGTGAGAAAGCGGCCAGGGCGCTCAGCAAGGCGGTTGAGGCGGAGTTGCCGGATCTCAAGCTGGGGGCGGCGAAGTTCATTGTCGACCGGCAGGTGGATGTGGAGCGGGTTTCACCGCACGGGATCGATCAGATCGCCTTTCACGTGCAGACTAATCCGGGCACGACGCCGGGGCCGATGATGAAGGTGGCTTCTGGTGGCGAGCTGTCACGGTTTCTTCTGGCGCTCAAGGTGGTGCTGGCCGACAGGGGTTCGGTGCCCGTGCTGATATTTGACGAGATCGACACCGGCGTTGGCGGCGCGGTAGCGGACGCCATCGGCAAGCGGCTGGCGCGGCTGGCGCAATCGGTGCAGGTTCTGACCGTTACACACGCACCACAGGTGGCGGCGCGGGCGCAGACTCATCTGCTGATCGAAAAGCAGGCGATTGAGGAAGGTGCGTTCATGCGTACGCATGTGCGGCCGCTCGATATCGAGACGCGGGGCGAAGAGGTGGCGCGCATGCTGGCCGGGGCGACGATTACCGAAGAAGCGCGTGCGGCGGCGCAGCGGCTGATGCGTGAAGTTGGCGTTTAGGAGCTAGTGCCTTGAGTATCGATTTGCCGGTTGTCGAGCTGTCGCCGGAAGACGCCAAGAGGGAACTCGACCGGTTGCACGGTGTGATCGAAAGAGCCGACAGAGCCTATTATCAGGACGACGCGCCCGAGATTTCGGACGCCGAGTATGACGCTGCGCGGCGGCGTTATATGGAGATCGAAACGCAGTTTCCCGAATTGCGGCGGGCGGACTCATTGTCCGAGCGCGTTGGAGCGGCGCCAGTCGATGGCTTTGCCAAGGTGCGGCATGCGGTGCCGATGCTGTCGCTGGGCAATGCGTTCGACGATGCAGATGTCGCCGATTTTGTTCAGCGCGGGCGAAAATTTTTCGAGCGCGACAAGAACCTGGAACTGGCGTTTACCGCAGAGCCCAAGATCGACGGGCTTTCGGCCTCGCTTCGTTATGAAAACGGGATTTTCGTGCGCGGCGCGACAAGAGGGGATGGCACCGAAGGCGAGGACATCACCGAAAACCTCAAGACCATTGCCGACATTCCCAAAAAGCTTTCGGGCGCGGGGTGGCCAGACGTGCTCGAGGTGCGCGGCGAGGTTTATATGACCCACGCCGATTTCGCGGCGCTCAAGAAGCGCTCGGCGGAAGAGGGGGGGCAGGATTACGTCAATCCGCGCAATACGGCCGCCGGATCGCTGCGCCAGAAAGATCCTTCGGTTACCGCCAAGCGGAATTTGAAGTTTTTCGCCTATGCCTGGGGGCAGGTGAGCGCGCCGATTGCCGAAACGCAGTTTGAAGCGGTGCAAAGGCTGGGTGAATGGGGTTTTGCCATCAATCCGCTGATGATCCGCACGACGAGCGTTGAGGAATTGCTTGGCCATTACCGATCGATCGAGGAACAACGGGCGACGTTGGGCTACGACATCGACGGGGTTGTGTACAAGCTCGACAGGCTCGATCTGCAGCAGCGCTGGGGGTTCGTGGCGCGGGCGCCGCGCTGGGCCATCGCGCACAAATTTCCCGCCGAACAGGCGACGACCATTCTGCACAAGATCGACATCCAGGTGGGGCGCACGGGGACACTGACGCCGGTGGCGCGGTTGCAGCCGGTGACGGTGGGCGGTGTGGTTGTGGAAAACGCGACGCTGCACAATGAGGATTATATCGCGGGGCGCGACAGCTTCGGGGCCGAGATCCGCGACGGATACGACATCCGGGAGGGGGATACGGTCATCGTGCAGCGGGCCGGTGACGTTATTCCGCAGATCGTTGCGGTTGTGCCCGACAAGCGTCCGGCAGGATCCAAGCCGTTCGAGTTTCCTCATGTCTGTCCCGAGTGTGGGTCCGAGGCGGTGCGGGAGGTCAATCCGAAAACCGGCAAGCTCGATGCGCGACGGCGGTGCACGGGAGAGTTGATCTGTCCCGCGCAGGCGGTCGAGAATCTGAAGCATTTCGTTTCCCGCAACGCGCTCGATATCGACGGGCTGGGGGACAAGCAGATCGCTGCGTTTCATGCGGAAGGGCGGATAAGGGAACCGGCCGATATCTTCAGGTTGGCCGAGGAGGACGCCAACAGTCTGAAAAAACTCAAGGATCAGGAGGGGTGGGGCGAGACTTCGGTCAAGAAACTCTTTGCCGCCATCGATGCGCGGCGCGAGCCCGATCTGGACCGGTTCATCTTCGCGCTCGGCATTCGTCATGTGGGGGAATCGACGGCGGCGCTGTTTGCCAAGACGTTCTCGAACTTCGAAGCGTTTCGGGAAATAGCTTTCCGGGCCGGAAAGGGCGATGAGGAAGCCTATGATACCCTGTTGGGCATCGACGGCGTTGGCGACACGGTGGTGCAATCGGTCACGGGCTTTTTTGCCAATGAGCGCAACGAGAAGGCCATCGACGCGCTGCTCGCCGAGGTGAAGCCGAAAGAATATGTTGTCAGCATTTCCGCTGACAGCGCGGTAGCGGGAAAGACAGTTGTGTTTACCGGCAGCCTCGAGCGCATGTCGCGTACCGAGGCCAAGGCGATGGCCGAGCGGTTGGGCGCCAAGGTTTCAGGTTCGGTTTCGGCCAAGACCGACCTCGTGGTGGCTGGACCGGGGGCTGGCAGCAAGCTCAAACAGGCCGAAAGTCTCGGCGTCGAGGTGATTTCGGAAGATGAATGGTTCGAAAGGACGGGGCAGGCATGATGGGCAGGGTCTGGCTGGCGTGCGTGCTGGCTTTCGGGGCGGTCACCGGCGCCGCCGCGCAGGAGAGCACCGCCGATATTCTGCGTGAACATCTCTATGGCGGCCAATTGGTCGAGGGGCTGGCGGCTATGGAGGCGCGGGCCGACAATGACCCTGAAGCCTCGTTCGGTGTTGGCGTTTTGGCCTTGTTTTCAGCCATCGAGGGGTTGGTGCAGCCGCTTTATGCCCACGGGTTCGATCCTGAGCGGGGCATCGCCGTCAGCCCGTTTTTCGGAATGATGGGGATGGAGGGAAATCAAAGGACGCCTAAGCCGCTTAGCTATGGTGATTTGCGCGGCTATCTTGAAACCTTTTCGGACGATCTGGACATAGCCATTCCCTTGTTGCTTGCGGCAGCGGAAGGCGATTTTTCCGTCGAGATCGACGTGACGCAGATTCGCATCGATATCGACGGTGACGGACAGGCGGGCGAGGCAGAATCGGTGGGTGCGTTCCTGGCCATGGCAGCCGGGGCGGGGCAGCGGCTCGACATGGGATCGGGGATGGCGCCTGGCCTGGGTCTTCCTGCCACCAGTTTCGCCTTCGATGGAGCGGATGCGATCTGGCTGGCGGGGTATTCGCAGGTTTTGGCGACGCAGTCGGACTTTCTGCTGGCCCATGATTTCGAGGGGTTCTTCGATGCGGCGCTGCACCGGCTGTTCCCGGGAGCCGGATTGCCGATGGAGACCTATCCCAATGGCGGGCAGTTGTTCATGGACCGTGACAGCGACGCTTTGCTGGCCGATGCGATTGCCATGATCCATACGATCAATTGGCCCATCGTTGATCGGGATCGGCTGATTGGGGCGCGGGACCGATTGTTCAACGTGCTCGATTTGTCGCGGCGCAACTGGAACGCGATCCTGGCGGAAACCGACGATCATCTCGAATTTATTCCCTCGCCCCGCCAGACGCCGCTGGCGCCTCAAATGACCATCACCAAAGAGATGGTGGAGGCGTGGCGTGAGACGCTGGACGTTTCGGAGGCCATATTGCGCGGCGAGTTGCTTTTGCCGCACTGGCGGTATGCTGAGCTGGGGTTCGACCTGGCCGCGTGGTTCGAGGGGGCCGAGCGGACCGATTTCGTGTTGCTGTTTACCGGGCTCGATGCCTTGCCGTATCTCAAGGCGGGCGAGATCGCCGATGCTGGATCGTTTGCGGCGGCCAATGCGGTGTTCGGCGGTTCAATCTGGAATTATGCGGCCTGGTTCAATTAGCGCGACAAAGGAGCACCGGGTCATGCCGGAGGTCCACAAGCTTTGCTGCCATTGCGGCGAAATCGAGCTTGAAGTGTCCCATGAGTTGGGGCGGCTCGTGGAGTGCAATTGTTCGACCTGCGCGCGCTCGGGCTTCCTTCACTGGAAGGTGCCGGTGGAGGCGGTGCGTCTTCTGACGCAAAAGCGCAGGCTCTCGGTCTATCTATGGCGCGACGTGGATGGCGGGCACCATTTTTGCCCGACCTGCGGCACCGCAATCTTCAGGACCGGTTATCGGGACAGAATTTCGATCAACGCCCGGTGCCTTGTGGGCGTCGATGTTTTTGCGCTTGAGGTGGAGCGCCTGGACGGCCGCAACGAAATGCCGCCGGGCCCAACCATCTGACCGGACGCCCGACGGTGTCTTTCACAGCGGAGCGGTGGCCCGATCCAGCCAGCTTCTTGTGTTTTCGTCGAGGTGGGGGGCGATTTCGCGGGCGATGCGGGCGTGGTAGGCGTTGAGCCAGTCGCGTTCAGCGGTTTCGAGCATCTCGACAGCGATCAGGCGCCGGTCGATGGGCGCCAGAGTGAGGGTCTCGAAATCGAGATAGCCCGGGGCCAGTTCGCTCTCCTGCACGATGATGAGGTTCTCGATCCGGATGCCGTACTGGCCTTCGAGGTAATAGCCAGGCTCGTTGGACAGGACCATGCCAGGCTCGAACGGCACGGTGTAACGCGGCGAAATCCCGGCCGGGCCTTCATGGACCGAGAGGAACGCGCCGACGCCATGGCCGGTGCCATGGTTGAAGGTGAGACCGACCTGCCAGAGAAACTGACGCGCCAGGATATCGATCTGTGCGCCGTTGGTGCCCTTGGGAAACCGGGCGCGAGAAATGGCGATCATGCCCTTGAGGACGCGCGTGAAATGGTCCTTCTGCTGCGCGGTGACCGGGCCAGTGGCCATTGTGCGGGTGATGTCGGTGGTGCCCGAGAGATATTGGGCACCTGAATCGACCAGCATCAATTCGCCGGGATTGAGCGTGCGGTTGGTTTTTTCCGAAACGCGGTAATGAACGATGGCGCCGTTGGGCCCCGAGCCTGAAATGGTTTCAAAGCTCACATCGACCGCGGTCGGCTCCTCGCGCCGGTAAGCTTCGAGCATCTTGACGATGTCGATTTCGGTGAGGCCGCCGCGCGGCGCTGCCTCATCGAACCAGGCGAGGAACTTGGCAAAGGCGATGCCGTCGAGCTTATGGGCCTCGCGCATGCCGGCCAGTTCGACATCGTTCTTTTTGGCCTTGGGCAACAGGACGGGATCGCGCTTCTCGATCAGTCTCGCGCCGTTCGACAGCACCGATTTGACCTGAACCGGCGCGGTTTCCGGATCGAACCAGACGGCGCGGCCCTGTTTGGCCAGATCGCCAAGCGCGGCTTCAAACCCATCCTTGCTCTTGAGGTCGGCGATATCGGCCAGGGCGGAGCGGTTCTCGTCGGTGAGCTTGTTGTGGGCCAGAAACAGGGTCGGCCTTCCTTCAGCGGGGATGATGGCAAAACCGAGAACGAACGGATTGTGGGGGACGTCACGACCACGGATGTTGAACAGCCAGCACAGCGATTCCGGCAAGGTCAGAACGACCGCTGCCGCGTCCTCCTTGACCATCGTTGCGCGCAGTTCGGCGAGCTTTTCGGTGGTGGGCTTGCCGGTACGGTTGTGGCCGAGCACGTCAAGCGGTCCCTGCGGGGGCGCCGGCCGGTCTGTCCAGATCGCATCGATGGGATTGGAGACGGGTACAAGCTCGATGCCTGCCTTTTCCAGTGGCTCTCTGATCGATGCCAGACGGCCCGGCGTGTGCAGCCAGGGGTCGAACCCGATACGGGAGCCAGAGGGAAGGTTTTCGGCCATCCAGTCGCCGGGGTTGGTCGTTGTCGTATCGTGAATGGAAACCAGCGCGGTGTCGGTCTGGGCCGGGGCCTGAAGCGTATAGCGGCTGTCCACGAACAGGGCCGCGAGATCGTTCGTCACCACGGCCATGCCCGCAGAGCCGGTGAACCCGGTGAGATATGCAAGGCGCGCATCGCAATCGGGCACGTATTCGCCCTGATGAACATCGGTGCGCGGGATCAGGAAGCCGTCGATTCCCAGCTCCGCGAAAGTGGTTCTGAGGGCGGAAAGGCGCGGGGCGACCTGGGCAGGGTCAGACTTCTCGTCGAAGGTCTGGAACCTGGCGTCCGGGATAGCGGCATATTCGGGCATGATGGACTTTCTCGTTAACCGTCCATGCGCTTCCGGCATGGCTGGGTTTCGCTTTGAGGACTAACTAACAGAAGCGAATGGCTCTATCTATTGTCTCGAAGGCAAAGGTTACTCGATTTTTGCCAACCAAGGAGAGATGACATGGTTGAAGACAAGAGCTTCTTCCGCAAGGCACTCGATGCCATGATCGAAGCCCGCAGCCGTGAAGCGGCTCGTCAGGTCGATCGCTATACGCGGATTTACGGGTGTGACTTCGGCACGTCCAAGAAGGGCGCGGCCGAATAGGGTCGCCTGGGGCTGAACGGCCCCACAGCACTATCGTAAGCATGAGCCCCTACGGCCCGCCAGCCGCCGGGGCTTTTTGTTATGCCTTTTCCAGAATCAGCGTGGCCCAGTCCTTGCGGACGATGCGGTCCTTCAGCACCATGCCCTGACGGTTGTAGGCGGCGATGACGCGCTGCGCCTGGGTGTTGAGCAGGCCCGAGAGGATGATGGCCGCTCCGCGGTCGGCGATGCGACCGATATCGGGCGAGAGCTCCACCAGCGGGCCAGCCAGGATATTTGCGATTATGAGATCGTAGGGCGCGTTGCCCCGGATTGTCGTGTGGTCGAGACCGGCGGCATCGACCGGGACGATCATGTGTGAAACCCCATTGGTCCGGGCGTTTTCCCGGGTAATGCGGACAGCGAGAGGGTCGATGTCGGAGGCCAGGACCGGGAGTTTGCGGCGCTTGGCAACGGCGATGGCCAGAATGCCGGTGCCGGTGCCTATGTCTATGGGACGCATGGGTTTTTTGCGTTTGAGGACGCGTTCGATTGCCTCAAGGCAGCCCGTAGTGGTTTCGTGGTGACCGGTGCCGAAGGCCTGAGCGGCGTCGATGCGGATGGGGATGAGCCCGCGCGGCAGGGCGCCGGTCTCATGGCTGCCATAGACGTAGAAGCCGCCCGCGGTGACCGGCTTGAGGCCCTCGAGTGAGCGTGACACCCAATCGGCTTTTTCATCAATGGGTTCGATGGCAAAGCCGACGTCGCCACCGAGGATTTCGCGGGCCAGCGCCTCGAACGCAGCCAGATCGGGCGGGCTGTCGCAGGTGGCCTGGAACACCCATTCTCCGGTGTCCTCGTTCTCGTGGGCCGAGGCCGTGAGGGCCAAATCATCGCGGTCCATCACGGCATCGACCAGGGCATAGGCCTGGTCCTTGGTGAGGGGGATGGATATCTGATCCTGGGGCATTGGGGTCGCTTTCACTGGACTGGCGCGGGTTGTGAAACGGGCACAGCGATAAGTCAACATTGGCGGTAAAAGCTATGGACGTGGGTGAAATGTCGTTCCATGTTTGTTCTGGGTGTAGGTCTGAAACCGACCCAAATTTGCCATCGGGGGCGGGACGCGCGAGTGTTGTCTGTCCGGCGGAGTGATGGGTACGATCTGGCCCGTGCCGGGAGTTTGGAGGAAAGATGTATGGATTGATCGGGCGAATGATCGCGACGGAGGGCCGGCGCGAAGAGTTGATGGCTATCCTGAAAGAAAGCGCCGGCGGGCGGATGCCGGGGTGCCACAGCTATATCGTTGCGCGATGCAAGGAGCATCCTGACGGGATCTGGGTGACCGAGGTCTGGGACGATGCCGAGAGCCACAAGGCGTCGCTGGAACTGACGGCGGTGCAGGATGCGATTGCCCAGGCGCGACCGTTGATCGTCGGGTTCGACAACCGGTTCGAGACAGAGCCGGTGGGTGGGCTCGGGCTTTAGGTTGCGCGACCAGTTGGGTGATGGCAGCCTGTAAACGACAGTGTTCGCTGTCGCGGACCTTCGGTTCGGCACACACTGACCCAACTTCTCACAAAACCTGTAAGCGGGGCCGGAAAAGCGCAAGGGCGGTCAAGCCGGGGCGTGGCGGTTGGCGCAATGTCGGTGGTGTAAAGACATCAAGGGAAACTGCCGTGCGGTTCGTGGGCAAGGTGATCTGGTACATCGAGAGCAATTTCCGCAAAGGGGTTGGGCTCGATGAAATCGCAGCGGCCTGCGGCGTGTCGCGATTTCACATGTGCCGCAGCTTTGCGGCGGCAACGGGGTATCCGGTCATCGACTATCTGCGGGGCCGGCGGTTGACCGAAGCGGCCCGGCAGCTCGCGGCGGGCGCGCCAAGCATACTCGATGTGGCGCTACAAGCCGGATACGGGTCCCATGAAGCCTTTACCCGCGCCTTTCGCGACCGGTTCGGGGTAACGCCCGAGACGGTGAGGGATGGAGGCGCGGTGGATCAAACCCTGCTTGTGGAGCCCATCAGAATGGACAGAGCAAACGAGACGACAATTGAACTGGCAGAGCCGCGGCGCGAGAAGAGCGGGCCGCTGACCATCGTCGGGCTGAGCCGACGATATAAATATCGCGAGGTGGGGGGCATCCCTGCGCAATGGGTGGAGTTTCAGCCTTTCGAGGGTACGCTGGGCGAGCAGAAGGGCCTTTGGTACGGGGTATGCGACGGGTTCAACGAAACCGAGGGGACCTTTCGCTACACCTGCGGGGTCGCCGTCGAGCAACCGGGAGACGTGCCCGCAGAACTTGAGGTCATCAAACTGGCTGCCCGATCTTACCTTGCCTTTGCGCACAAGGGGCATATCTCGGAGTTGCGGCACACGATGAATGCGATCTGGAGCCAATATATGCCGGTTAGTCCCGACAAGCCCGATGGCGATGCGCCAATGTTCGAGCTTTATGATGAAAAGTTCGACCCCAGGACCGGACATGGTGGATTGGAAATCTGGATTCCGATCAAGGGGTAAGGCGCCGGTCTTCAACCGGTGCCTGTGGTCTGAATGGATTGGCCGGGCCGGGATGTGGGGCAACGCATTGTCGTCATCCCGGACCTGATCGGGGAGGCGCTGGCGCCAGAACTTGTGGTTCAGTCTCGGGCGCTGGGGGGTACTGGATCCCGGCTCAAGGCCGGGATGACCGAAGAGAAAGAGGCTAGAGCCTTTCAGTTTTTAACAGAAGCGTATCCTGCATTTTCGAGA
>SWCF01002210.1_pt1 | contig 45560 bp, 44 predicted proteins | sample 4690081 | NCBI WGS metagenome assembly SWCF01 (sample SAMN10267280, study PRJNA491770) | bioreactor metagenome | isolation source: DHS bioreactor inoculated with | place: Japan: off Shimokita Peninsula
CAGCATGGGCTTGGGAGCCGACAGGGTGAGGGGATGCAGTCGTGTTCCCTTGCCTCCGACCAGGATCACCGCATCCGGTGCGTGTTCTGCATTCATGATTCCCCCGGTGCGACGCACGAGCGAGGCGTGCGCGCACGAAGTCGTCGTCCCGGAAGCACGCCGTGGCGACATCCCGTCGGGGATGCCGCCAGCGGGCGCTCGGGATCAGCTCTGCGAGAGGTCCGGCAGTCCGCCGAAGAGATCGATCACGAGACCGATCAACTCCTCGGGGGTGTCGATGATGTCGTCGGTGCTCGGCCCGTCCTCGGTCTCGGCCTGCGGCACGGTGCCCTCCGACTTGGTCGGCGCGGACTGGGCGGCCGGGGCCGCGGGTGCCGGCGCAGCGCCGTCGCCGGCGATGTTCACGACGATCGGATCCTGGAACGGCGCTCCGGAGCGGAGGCCGACGTTGTCCCACTGGGTGCCGGCGGCGTCCTGGCAACCCCAGTACACGTAGTAGGTGCCGGCGGCGATGGGCTGCGGGCCCTGCGAGACGGGCTGCCCGTCCTGCACGAAGGTGATCGCGGAGGTGCTGGTGTTCTCGATGGAGAACTTCGAGCCCGGGGCCTGCGCGTCCGCGCGGCCCGACGGGTCGGCGGCGTCGAGGCCGCTCTGCTTGGTCGACACGTACGACACGCAGGTGACGCCGGCGGACACGTCGACCCCGGCGAAGTCGAAGTCGACGGTGATCGAGCCCGGCGTGCCCGAGGCCGAGACGTTCGGATTGCCTGCGGCGGACGCGGTCCCCGGCACGCACAGCGCCAGTGCTCCCACCCCGGCCACGGTCACGGCAGTCTTCTTCAGAACGGATTGCATCAAAGCTCCCTCGAGTACGGCGTCTCCGCGAGAAGTCGCGGCGTCCACTTCGACCCCCCGGTCGGAATGTTCTGGGACACCGTAACCCGAGGCGGCCTCACATGCGAGTCGGTCGGTCTGTTTCCGGCGGCGCCCCGCGCGCCCGCACGCCCGCCTCCAATCTGCACTCTCGGTGTCGTTTCAGCGGACTATTCCAGCCCGCGCCCGTCGCCGCGGACGAAACGATGGACTCGGCTGGCATCGTTTAGGGTTCGACGCATGGACATCGTCTTGTGCCTGTTGGTTCTGTGGGCAGCGCTGTCGGTGCTGGTCGCGGTCGTGGCCGGTGACGCCGTCCGGCTCCGGGAGGAACGGTCCCGCCCGACGCGCGCCGCGGAAGCGCCCGCCGCGCCGACCAAGCCCGAAACGATCGTCCGGGCCCCGGTCAGGGTCTGAGCACGTCCGCGGCAGCTGCGTCTGGTCCTATTCCGCCACGGCGAGGGGCGCCGGGTCGGCAGCGCCGATCACGCCGCCCGGCGCGGGAAGCGGAACCAGCGCGCACTGGCTGGACCCGGACGTGAGAGAGCAGATCACGGCGGGAAGGATGTAGGGAAGCAGATCGGTACTTCCGGTGGCCGCACTTGCGGTGGCCGGCACGGCGACGGTGATGGCGGCACAGCCCAGGATGCCGGCGAGAAGACGCTTCACGAAGACCTCGATTCGAAGAGGAAAAGACCTGACGGTCGGTTGAATCGGGCAAATCCCCGAAACGTTACATCGGCGAAGAAGAAGCCGCGCAGAGTTCCCAGGGCACGGCAGCACCTTCGGCCTCGGATCCACCCGCCCGAAACCACAAGAGCGGTAACGGGAATCGAGGATCTCGGGTGACCGTTCGTTACGCTCCGCTCCCCCGGTCCGCGTGCCCGAGATCCCGCCCGGGATCGACGACGTCGCGCACCCGCTGCTTGAGCGTGACGATGTCGGGGAAGCCGCCGTCGGTCTTGCGGTCCCACACCGTCCGGTCGCCGGCGGTGACGACGAAGATCCCGCCGGTGCCGGGCACGAGGGCGACCTCGCCGAGATCGGTGCCGAAGGTGTTGAGCAGTTCCTGCGCCATCCACCCGGCGCGCAGCAGCCAGTTGCACTGCGTGCAGTAGGTGATGGTGATGCGGGGGGCGGTGCGCGGCTCGGTCACCGCCCGAGCGTATCGACCGGCCGCTCGAAGAAGGTGAGGCCCCGCCGACCGTGGTGGCGAATCGGCGGGGCCTCGACGCGAGCCGGTGATGGGGGGTAACCGGCTCGCGAGTTGTCGCCTTCGCAGGGGGGACAGGAAGGCGACACAGAGACACTAGTCCGATAGATAGTTACTCGCGAGTACAAATGATCTTGTGCCGGTCGGGGCCGTTCCGCGGGTCAGGACTGGGCGCTGTGACGGTCGCGTTCGCGCTCGGCGCGCTGGATCTCGACGAGGGATTCCTCGGTGTCGGCCACGCGCAGCACCTTGCCCAGCACCAGGCCGATCGCCACCGAGACGATCAGCCAGGCGACGAGGATCGCCGCAACCCACCACCACATACACCCAGTGTGTACGAAGTTCGTCGCCGATGGGTAACGCGGACGCAAGTGTGACCGATATTGCGTCGCCTAAGGCGAGGTGGTGAAGTATGCCCGCACGACTCCGACCACGTTCGGTGCGGGGAAAACCTCGTCGGGGTTGCCTAGTCCCCCTACCTTGACGGTCCACTGCCGGGTTCCGGTGTCGACCGCGGGGCCATCTGCGGCGAGGACGTAATAATCCGCGCCTTCGCAGTGATACGCGCCGACCATACCGTCGGCTCGCCCGCCCCACGCGCCGCCGTGTCTGCGGAAGCAGTGGGTGCCGTCGTCGAGTTCGATCCACTCGGGCGCCACATCTGTCGCGGCAGGCACTGGGCCGAGGGGCTCTTCGAGCCGGTACTGTAAGAACTCCTGCTTCCATACGTCGATCCCGCAGGTCAGAGATCTGCGGTCTGGATGGATCCAGCAGGTGTGTGCGCTGTCTGCAGTGGAACCGCAGGACACGATATCGGCGCCGCGCGAGGATACCGACGGATAGGGGTACTGGCAGTCGATGACCGTCCGTCGCGGGTTGCGCGCGCTCCACCCGGGCAGTGGGGTACCGGTGCGGTCGACGGCAACGACATCGATGACCTCCGTGTCTGCCACCGGACGGCTCACGATGATTTGGTAGCCGTTGTGATCTATGCTTTCCACCGCGCCGACAATGCCATCGATGACGGTGCGCACCCCGTCCACCACCCACAGGACCGGGGCTACGATGGTCGACAGGATCGGGCCCAGATCCGCTTCCTCGAGTGCAAGTTCGGCACAGTCCAGAGCCATGTTCAATGCGGTGGCGAAGAACTGCGTCAGCTCGCCCGCACCGGCGGGATCCGAGGCCGCCAGTTTGCTGAACGAGCTCAAGCAGGTAGCGCCCTTCATCGCCTCGAGGAACTTCTCGGCGCCGGCGCGCCCGCCCACCCGCTCGATCGCCATCGCGTAGGTGCCGACGCCGAAGTCGAGCGCAGTCAGCAGGTAGCTCGCCGGGTCCGGCTTGATCATCACGCCGTCGGATGCCCGGCGCCCGACGAGGTCGAACTCGATCTCACTGCCCGCGGGTAGCAGCTCGACGCGATTGCCCAATCGGCTCGGTGCGGGACGTAGCAAGTCGGCGGCGTGCCCGATCCAGTCCTTACGGTCCGTGCCGGTGAACTCCAGGCCGGGAGTGTATTCCACCGAGACGCCGTAACCGCGCGCATTCACCGCCTTCAACAGCGGCGACTCCTTGTCCTGGCCGAGACACCAGTACACGCGCTTGCCCTGATCGCTGGTCACATCGAAGCCTGCCTTACGGACCTCGTTCTCGCCGGGGCATGTGGGCGGTGACCCGTATCCGAGGCTCGCGATGTCGTCGAATCGTCCGCGCAGCCACGTAGCCGCCGACGCGCGCACGTCGTTCCAGCGGTCGACCAGCCAGAACGAGAAATGATCGGTCGTGACGATGATTTCGCCGTTTTCATAGCGCACGGCGGTAGCCACGGTCGGTTCGGACTCCGGGCTCTCGGCATAGGTGACCGTCGGAACCGGTTCACCTGGTTCGAGTTCGCCCACCGGAAAACGCAGGGTAGCGTCACCGGTCAGCTCGGCCCCGTCGAGTTCGATCGACCAACCGCTGCGGCCGTCCGGCGTGGTGGCCGCGTCGATGCGCAGCTCGCCGTCCGAGTCGACCGAGGAGCCTGGAATTTCGACCGTCACGCCGCCATCGACAGAACGCCACGTCGTCTGCTGTTCCGGCGAGACCTCGATCTTCTCGACCTCGGGTTTGCCCGAGCAACCGGAGATCACGAGAAACGAACACAGCGCGGCGCCCAATACTGCCCGGAAACCGGTTCGACCCCACTTCATTTCGGTGAGACTAGCCGAAATGTTGCCACCCAGTCTCAAATGAGACGGTCAAGAGTTCTCACCGCGTCGATTCCGACGAGTTCTACCGACTCCTCGGGGGTGAGGTCATCTATGACGCGAACCTGGTCGCCGAGCGCCTCCAACAGTGTGGGGCCACTACAACTACGATCGAGTCCACCGTGCCCTGGCCGGTCGAGCACCTTACGAATGCCTCCGCAAGAAGACACGAGACCTGCTGTCGTAGGTCTCCGTCAGAAACACGCCCAAGCGCGATGTTGCTCCACTTGTCCCACATTTCGTACCGATCAACCGTAAAGTCCCCGACGTGCCGACCCAGACAATTCGCCGTGCCGGACACGCACTCCTCGTTCCCGCCCTCGCCGCGCTGACCGTGCTGGCCGCAGCTCCTGCCGCCGCGCAGGACCCCGTCGACCCGCCCGGCGACGTCGTCTTCGGCACGCAGACCCTGGGATTCGGCGACACCGTCGCCTTCCGCGGCCACAGCGACACCGCGACCCTCACCGTCCCGGTGCCGGACGGGCTGCGGCCCGCCGCGTTCGACACGACGGTGCAGATGCCCGCCAACGTCTCCCGCGGCTGGATCGACGTCCAGTCGCAGGGCCTGCTGCTCGCCCGCATCGACCTGCCCGCCGCCGGAACCCTGGTGCCGGTCTCGCTGCCCCTGGAGGCGGCACCGGTCGTGGACCGGGCCGTCACCGTCACCCTCACCGTCCATCTGCTGCCGTTCGACGGCATCTGCCCCGAGGACTGGACGGATCGGTCGGTGGTGCTGCGCGACGGGCGCGTCCGCTACACCGGGGCCCCGACCCCGCCGGCCGTGGTCGCCGACTTCCTGCCGCCGATCCTCGAGTCGCTGGAACTGTCGCTGCCCGCCGACCCCACCCCTGCCGAGTCGGCCACCGCACTCGATCTCACCGCGGCCGTCACCGCCCAGTACACGGGCCGGCCGCTGCGGGTGACGGTGCAGACCCTGCCCGGCGACGACGCGGTGCCGCCCGCCCCGGCCGGGCCGTTCACCCGGCAGATCGCGATCGTCGAAACCGACGGCGCCGGTGCCGCCGCCCTCGTCGACGTGCCCGGCGGCGTCCCGGCCCTGGCGGTGACGGGCAACGCCGACGCGCTGCGCAACCAGGCCCGCCTCGTCACGAGCGACATCTCGTCGGTCGCGGTGGCCTCGGCCGCCACCGTCGGCACGCTGGGTCTGCCGCCGCGGCTGTCCCCCGACGCGACGACCCTCGGCGAACTGGGTCTCGGGGCCCTCACCGACACCGGCGTCGGCGTGGTGGAGGTGCCGCTCGGCATCGACCAGACCCGTCTGGGACGGCCGTCCCACAATCTGCGGATCAACCTGCAGGGCTCCTACACCCCGCTGCCCACGACCGAGGGCGGCCTGGTGTCGGTGACGGTCGGCGACACGGTCGTCGACTCGTGGCCCGCCGACGCGACGGGCCGGCTGGATCGGTGGACCACCGTGCCGGACACCGTGCTCGGCCGGGTCACCGACGTGGTGGTGTCGCTGCGCTCCACCGGCGGCACCCACCAGTGCGGCCTGCAGCAGCCGATGACGCTGACCGTCGACGCCGGCAGCCGCGTCACCACCGAACCCGCCGATCCGCCGCAGCCCGGCGGGTTCCGGTCACTGCCGCAGGCGCTGCTGCCGAAGGTGAACGTCGCCGCCACCGAGGCCGGGATCGCCGACACCGCCCGGGCCGTCGCGCTCGTGGCCGGCCTGCAGGGTCTGACGTCGGTGCCGCTCGACCCCGAGTGGGTGAGCCTCGACGAGGCCGCCACCGGCAGCACCCCCGCGATCGTCGTCGCCGCGGACGGCCGCGTCCCCGAGCAGCTCGAGCTGCCGCTGGCCGGCACGCAGGGCCGCACCCTCGACCTCGTCGACCCGGCCACCGGCGACGCCACCTCCGTCACCTTCCCGACCGATGTCGAGTTCGCGTCGCTGCAGGTGGCGCGCGACGGCGAGCGCGCCGTCCTCGTCGCCGCCGCCACCGACGTGCCCGCCGAACTCGACCGCACCCTCGGCTGGCTCGCCGCGCAGCCGCAACGCTGGGCCGAGCTCGACGGCGACGTGCTGTTCACCACCGCGGACCGCGACCCCGTCGAACTCGCGCTCACCGACCCGGCCACCGAGTCCACCTCGCAGCAGTCCCTCGGCGTCTCGACGACGTGGGTGCTCGTCGGGGGTGGCATCGTCCTTGCCGCCGGCCTCGCCGCGGCTGTGATCGGCGCGCTGCGATGGCGTCGCGGCCGGCCGCGCCCGCACTGATCGGACCCGCCATGAGCACCGTGACGACCACCGAGCGCGCCGCACTGTTCGCGCACACCAGCGCCCGCTGGGCGATCATCGTCGCCGCGACCCTGATCGGCTACCGGACCACGTGGCTGGCGCTGTCCGAGGAGGTCGCCCGCGGCACCGGCGGCGGCTACGTGGCGCTGGTGCCGCCGTTCGCGGTGCTGGCCGCCGAGGGCGTCACCCGGCGCCGGCGCGGCGAGCTGCCCATCCACGACCGGCAGACCGACCGGATCGTCGGCGGTGCCGTCCTGCTCATCGCGATCGCCGTCAAGTGGCTGCTGCTGCCGCGGTACGGGCCGAACTACCAGATGATGCACCTGGACGTGCTGTCCGCGTGGCTGTTCGTGATCGGCATGTGTGTGCTGCTGTTCGGGCTGCGGGTGACCTCCCGCTACTGGCCGGTGTGGCTGCTGCTGCTGGGCACCTCGCCGCTGGCCTACCGGGCGATGCTCGTGCAGCTCGGGGGCAGCAAGTTCGCCGCCGGGTTCCTGATGGTGCTGCTGGGTTCGGTCGCGATCGCCGTCGCGGTCGGCCGCACCCGGCGCCGCGCGCTGATCGGCTTCGGCGCGACGATGCTGCTCGGCCTGGCGCTGCTGGTCGTGGTGACCACCCGCTACCCGGATGCGCGGGTCGCCGTCGCGCAGATCGTGCCGTCGGCGGTGGCCGCGCTCGTCGTCGGCGCCGCGTTCTACCTGTACCGGTACCGGGGCCTCGCGCCGCGGACCCTGCCGCCGAACCCGGTGTCGCCGCGGGAGGCGGCCCGCGCGCTGCTGCTCATCGTGCCCGCGACCGTCGTGCTGGCCGCGGCGCCGCTGCCCGATCAGCAGCTCACGCCCGTGTCGGTGGGTCCGCCGCCGAGCGGCACCGTCAGCCAGGTCGTCCCCGTCGGCTGGTATCAGATCGGGTCCGTCGACTACGACTGGCCGCGACGGTATTTCGGGTCGACGGCACAGCTGCGCCGGCAGATGATCCGCGCCGTCGAGCCGCGCGCCGACTGGGACCGGCTCTCGCGCCCGCGGACCGTCGCGGTGCAGACCCTGCAGGTGCGGCGGGTGGGGGTGTTCGAGGTGTATCCGGTCCACACCATGTACGACCTCGGGCAGGCGCGGGTGAGCCCGAAGATCCGGGTGGACCTCGGCCGGGGTGTGCAGGCCGACTTCTTCACCGTCGTCGACGACGAGCTGCTGCTGACGTGGAGCCTGATGAGTTTCGTGTGGACGCGGGGCGACGCCCTCGCGCAGCGGGTGAGCTTGCTGACCGTCGACAATCACGAGCTCGACGCCCCGTTCCCCCAGCCCACCCCGAACATGGCGTCGAACGCGAGCGCGTTGCTGTCGGTGTTCCTGCGCGGCCGGGCGTCGGTGGAGGATTCCGACCCCGAGTACAAGGACCTGGACATGCTCACCGAGGTGGGCCGTGAACTGGTGGAGGCGCAGTGGCGCGGCATCTAGTCGACGAGGAGTTCAAGGCCGCGGCGCTGCACGACGCGGTGTACGGGCTGCGGGAGAAGCGGCCGCTGTCGTCGGCGTCGGTGGCGTTCGTGCCGTGGCAGAAGTGGCTGACCCTCGGCTTGGTCGCGGTGGTGATCCTGGCGCTGGTGTTCGTGACGATCCCGACGCTGACCGTGCTCACGGCGGTGTGCACGGCCGGGTACATCGCCACCCTCGCCGACCGGTTGCTGCTGTTCTCCCGCGGCCTGGCGCGCGACGCGATCTTCACCGTCGACGACGACGAGGCCCGGGCCGTGCCCGAGCAGGACCTGCCGACGTACACGGTGCTGGTGCCCGCCTACAACGAGCCGGAGGTGGTGGGCGATCTGATCGCGGCGATGACCGCGATCGACTATCCGGCCGAGAAGCTGCAGGTGCTGCTGCTGCTCGAGGAGGACGACGCCGTCACCATCGCCGCGGCGCGGGAGGCGGGCCTCGGCGAGATCGTGGAGATCCTGCTGGTGCCGGCGGCGGACCCGCGGACCAAGCCGAAGGCGTGCAACTACGGGCTGCACTTCGCCACCGGCGACGTCGTCACCATCTTCGACGCCGAGGACCTGCCCGAGCCGTTGCAGTTGCGGCGGGTGGCGGTGGCGTTCGACCGGCTCGGCGACGACGTCGCGTGCGTGCAGGCGAAGCTGGCGTTCCACAACGGCACCCAGAACATGCTCACCGGGTGGTTCACCGCCGACTACGCGCTGTGGTTCAACTTCGTGCTGCCCGGACTCATGCGCTCGAATTCGCCGATTCCGCTGGGCGGTACGTCGAACCACATCCGGCGCAGCGTGTTCGACGAGATCGGCGCGTGGGATCCGTACAACGTCACCGAGGACGCCGACCTGGGGGTGCGCATCGCCGAGTCGGGCTACCGTACGGCCGTATTGGACTCGACGACGCTCGAGGAGGCCAACAGCGATCCGATCAACTGGATCCGGCAGCGTTCCCGCTGGTACAAGGGCTATCTGCAGACGTGGCTGGTGCACGTGCGCCGGCCCGTACAACTGTGGCGGGGCATCGGCACCGTGGGGATGCTCCGGTTCACGACCCTGCTCGCCGGGACGCCGATCATCGCGTGCCTGAACATGGTGTTCTGGCTGATCACCATCTCGTGGCTGCTGGGCCAGCCGTTCCTGGTCGAGGAGATCTTCCCCTGGTACGTGTACTTCCCCGCGCTGATCTCCCTGGTGTTCGGTAACTCCGCGGTGCTGTACATGAACCTGGTCGCGTGCCGGGAGACCGGCAACTCGGCGCTGTGGCTCGCGTGCCTGACGGTGCCGCTGTACTGGCTGATGATGTCGGTCGCCGCGATCAAGGGCACCTACCAGCTGATCCGCAATCCCTCCTACTGGGAGAAGACCTTCCACGGGCTGTCCTCATGAGGAGCAGCGCCGCCCGGGTGTTCTGGCTGTCCTGCCTGCTGTACGCCGCGGTGGGCCTGTACCTGGCGCTGGATGTGGCCTATTTCCAAGGCGATTCGCTCAGCCGCGTGGCGGCCGCGCGCAGCGCCCTGCACAGCCGCGACCCGCACCTGGCGGCGATCGGATTCGTGTTCACTCCCCTCACGGCGCTGCTGCAGCTGCCGCTGGTGGCGCTGTCGGACTGGTGGCCCGCGCTGACCCGGTGGGGCATCACGGCGGTGGCGCTGTCGGCGCCGTTCATGGCCGGGGCGGTCACCCAGGTGCACCTGTTCGCCCGCGACCGCGGCGCGTCGCCGTGGCTGGTGTGGACGGTGACGGCGCTGTTCGCGCTGAACCCGATGATCGTGTACTACGGCGCCAACGGCATGAGCGAGGCGCCGTTCCTGATGCTGCTGTGCTGGGCGACGCGCCGGTTGGTGCGGTGGATCAGCACCGACGACGTGCACGACCTCGCCGTCGCCGGGATCGCCGTGGGCCTGGCGTATCTGGCGCGGTACGACGCGCTCGCCGTCGGCGCGGCCGTCACCGTCCTCGTCGTCGCGGTGACGCGGTGGCGCACGGGCGGCTGGCGTCCGGCGCTGCTCGACGCGATCCTCGTCGCGTCGCCGGTGGCGTTGTCGTTCCTGGTGTGGGCGGCGACGAGCTGGCTGATCACCGGCGAAGCGCTGCAGCAGTTCTCGTCGTCGTATGGCAACGCGGCGATCCTCGAGCAGAGCGGCGGCGGTTCGGCCGGGGGTCTGGCGGCGCTGGCGTTCTCCGTCGCCGAGATCCTGGTGCTGGGGCCGGCGCTGCCGCTGCTCGCGCCGGTCGTCGCGGTGCTGGCGTGGCGCCGCCGGGACTTCGAGCCGGTCGTGCCGTTCGTGGTGCTGGGGGCGGTGCTGGCGTTCGCGGCCCTGTCGTACTTCCGGGGCATGACGTTCCCGTTCCTGCGGTTCTACCTGGCCGCGGTGCCGCTGGCGGCGATGTGGGTGGTGCAGCTCGCGCCCCGTCGCGGGCAGCTGCGGGCGCGGCGGCTCGGCGCCCACGCGACGGTGCGCCCGCAGGACCGCGGCTCCCTCGCGCCGGTCGGGGCGCTCGCGCTCGCGGTGTCGGTGCCGGTCACGTTCGTCGCGATGGGCGATGCGAACCTCTCGCAGGAGCAGCATGCGCTGCGCACCGTGCTGTTTCCCGACCCGGACGACACGTCGGAGCTGCGGGACCAGGAGAACCGGATCATCGCCTCGTTCGGCACGGAACGCCGCGTCGCCGACTATCTCGACGACCTCGACCTGCCCGACGGCTCGGTGGTGATGGACACCGTGTACGGGTTCGCGGTGCTCACCGCCACCGACCGGCCCGAGCAGTTCGTCGTCCCCTCCGACGCCGACTTCACCCGCATCCTCAACGACCCCGCCGCGAACGGCGTGCGCTATCTGCTGACCGTGCCGAACGAGGGCCGTGGCGTCTCGGATGCGGTGAACCGCCGCTACCCCACCGTTTTCGAGAACGGCGCCGACATCGCGACCCTCGATCTGGAGATCCCCAACGACGGCGACAACCAGCCGACCTGGCGTCTGTACCGGATCGGTTGACGCGCGGCGGGCAGCGTGCCACCATCGCTGCACCGACCCCGAAAACGGGGCGACCCCGGCCGGTGCGCCAACACCGAACCGGGGTCTGGGCACAAGACAGTAGGAGCTGTCATGCACCGTGAGGTGGATTGTATCCACACGCCGATTCCCGGCGCGTATCCCCGCAAGTGGCCGCGTGCCACACGCCCCGACGTGGCGTCGTCCGCTGCGCTGACCTGCGCGAGCCCGCCGACGACCTGATCTGCACCCCGCCCCGCACCCGACCGCCGGGTCCGGGGCCATCGGTGTTTCCCTGCGTGCGTGCGAGGGCCGTTCCGGTGACCGAGGCGCACGCGGTCACGTCGTTTTCCGTGCGGGTCCGACGCTAACCAACCGCATCCGGCAATCCTTCGTCCCGGTGAACGGCACCGGGCACCCGATCGAGTACGGGTCGACACGTCCGACCGGGTCCAGCTCAGCCGCTTGCCCTTTCGGCAGGCGGCCAGACGTGCTGGCCGAGACGCGGTATCGGGGCATGGTCCGTGGGTTTGCTTGGGGAAGGGGCCGACGAGTCAGGGACCCGAAGGGTCTCCGTCTGCTTTGCCGCCCCGGATTCTCCTCCGCCAGGCCCGAACGCGTGCACTCACTCCGGCGACGTGCGCCCGGGTGCACAGCGCCCGGGATCAGTGCGGGCTGGGCGGCAGCTCGTGCAACGCGCGCACCAACGGGGCCAGCTCCGGGATCTCGCACGCCTCGCCGAGGGCGGCTTCGAGCGTGGCGTCGTGCGTCGGACGCGCACTGTCGAGCAGCTCGCGCCCGGCGGCGGTCAGTTCGGTGTAGATGCCGCGGCGATCGTCCTCGCACAGGATCCGCGTGAGCAACCCGCGCTTCTCGAGACGATTGACCAGCCGGGTCGTCGCGCTGCTGCTCAGCGCGGCCGCACGGGCGAGCTGCGCCATCCGCATGTGCCAGCCGTCCTGCCGGCTCAGCGCGTCGAGCACGGTGTACTCGACCACCGAGAGCTGGTGCTGCTGCTGGAGGGCGCGTTCGAGCTCGGTGTCGAGCGCCCCGTGCAGCGCGGCCAGCGTGCGCCACCCTTGCGCGCGGATCTCCACCGCGTCGTCCGCAATGCCCACGTCGCCTCCTCGCTTCATGCCCTCATCGATACTACCCGCTTGCGCATGTATAGAGCGCGTGCAACTATTTATGAGGCGTCTGCAACTACTGCACACGCGCTCTATGCGCTGACGCGCAGATCTTCGAAAGGAATTCGACGTGCCTTCAGGCCTCATCGCCCTCGCCATGGGCGGATTCGGGATCGGCCTCACCGAATTCGTGATCATGGGACTGCTGCCGGAGGTCGCCGCGGACTTCGCCGTGAGCGAGTCCGTCGCCGGCTACCTCATCTCCGGGTACGCACTCTCGGTCGCCCTCGGCGCGATCCTGCTCACCGCCGCCCTCACCCGCTTCGACCGAAAACGGGCCCTGCTGTCCCTGATGGTGCTGTTCATCGTCGGCAACCTGCTGTCGGCCCTCGCCCCGTCGTACGAGGTCATGATGGGCGGACGCATCGTCGCGGCCCTGTGCCACGGCGCGTTCTTCGGCATCGGATCGGTCGTGGCTGCGGACATGGTCGCACCTTCCAAGCGCGCCGGCGCCATCGCCATCATGTTCGCCGGCCTCACCACCGCCAACGTCCTCGGAGTCCCGTTCGGCACCCTGCTCGGGCAGCAACTGGGGTGGCGCTCGACCTTCTGGGCGATCACCGCGATCGGCGTGGTGGCACTCGCCGGCATCGTCGCGCTGGTGCCGGCCACTCCCCCGGCCGCCACGCACGGCGGTCTGCGCGGCGAACTCCACGCGTTCCGCAACAAGCAGGTCTGGTTCTCGATCGCGATCACCGTCCTCGGCTACGGCGGCATGTTCGGCGCCTTCACCTACATCGCCTTCACCCTGACCGAGGTCAGCGGCTTCGCGACGTCCAGCGTGCCGTGGCTGCTCATCGTCTTCGGCTCCGGCCTGTTCGTCGGAAACTACCTGGGCGGCAAGGCAGCCGATCGGGCCCTCACCCCGGCGCTGACCTGGATTCTCGCCCTGGTGACCGCCGTCCTGATCGTCTTCGCCGCGACCGCCGACAACCGAACCATGACGATCCTCTCACTGTTCCTGATGGGCGCCTTCGGTTTTGCGACAGTCCCCGGTCTGCAGATGCGAATCATGAACTACGCCTCCGCCGCCCCCACCATGGCCTCCGGCGCCAACATCGCCGCCTTCAACGTGGGCAACGCCCTCGGTGCCTGGCTCGGCGGACTGACCATCGCAGCCGGCCTGGGCTTCACCTCCCCGATCTGGATGGGCGCAGTCGTCACAGCCGCCGGCCTCGTCGTGCTGCGGATCGCCACGGCGATGGATCGCCCGCGAGACGAAGCGTCAGTGGACTCGACGCTCGTGCGTATGTGACACGCGTCCGCGGACCCCGGCCTGCCCGACCGCTCGGGCTCGCAGAATCGGGCCCAAGGCACCGGATCCGCTCCACCTCCCTACCGTCCTCGTTGCGGGGTGCTGCGGTAGCTCACCCGGACAGGCATGGAATGCCGGGGCGTGATGTTCGAGAGAGATTACAGCGCTGAATGCCTCGAAGTCTCCTCGGTTACAGGTATGGCGGGTGCTGTCGTTGCAGCAAGAACGAAGAGGACCAGTACCAACTGACGGCTTCTGAACGGCTCGGTGACCATCGAACGGATCGCATGCGTCTTGGACCTTTTTGCGGACGTAAGCATGGGGTTTCGGCCGTGATGGAAGCGCACGCCGTTGTCGCAGTGGCGTTCCGGCTTGTCAAGGTTCGGTTCGCTACCGGTGCGGAGAACGGCGTGCACGTAGTCGGGATATGTCGTCGACTGTTGGGCGACGAGAATACGGTGATCGACTTGATCGGTTTCGAGGAGCAGGCCGGGGCGGTGGTGATCGCGTCCACAGCAAACATCATGTAACCGATGACCGGCGCGGCACCCACCGGGACAGTGCGCACGATTGAAGGGCTCGGCAAGCGTTCCGCTGGGTCGTCGGACGCACTTCCGCCTGGTCGCCTACGTGTCCGCTCCGGCGCAAGGGGACGATCTGCACCACGGGCTATTCGCACGTGTGCACTCGCTTTTTCGCGGAGGCCCCGCCAGCAGCCCTCGCAACCCCGATGAGCGACGTTCCGTGTTGCTTCGCGCGGAGGATCCAATAGTCCTCCGGGTCAACATCATTTGGCTGTAATGGTGTAGTCAGTCTCGACTGTTTTTCCTTGGTCGGCAACGTCCGGAGACGTGTAGTTCACCTTGAGAAGAGCGTCTTGGTTTCCATTCCCACCGGCAATAATATCGGCAGATGAGCTAAGCGGGAACCATACCGTAGCGTTGGATGCTTCCGGTAGAGAGAGGGGAAGCGAGTTGGGACAGCGGAGGTCCCCGGTTTTTTCGGGGCACTTTGATCGGTCAAATCTGATCTGCGATCCGTCGAATACGGCTCCGTTAGCCAATTGCACTCCGAGACCGTCAATAAGAATGGCCCTGCCGCCACCGTTCTTGACGGTTATCTGTAGCCAAAAATTCCCACTTCTGATTGTATTGAGCGAAATATCCGATCCTTGAATCGGGGTGTAGTTCTTTCCTTCGTTATCCATAGAGCCGATACTGGTTGTTATCGCAACGGACGGACTGGAGTTTCCCAGCGCTTCCTTTGCGACGTTATTGGACGACCACGCATAATAAGCGGAAGCTGCCGATGCAAATAGGGCGAGGGTGGCCAAACTACGCGAAAACGCATCAGAACTTGTCATGCACAGAAGGATATGACGGTCTTGCGGCTCTTGCTCCGCAGTTCGAGTAAGTCCTGCTGCAGATCTGCCCATATTTCGGTTCAGACACGCGGTGCTTGAACTTGTTCAGCCCGGCGAAGGTGCGCTCGACAACTCTCGGAACCTGCGCCTACAGGTCACGGCGCTGCACCTCATCTACTCGGCCGGGGCGGGGTTCGAGGCGCGAGCGACCTCGCCCGCGGTAGCCCGGCTGTCGTTGCGGCAGCCCGAGGTCAGGGGTGCAGACATGAACGAACGGTTCCTGGTGAGTCGGGAGTCGGCCGCGCGGCAGACTCGAGACGGCGGCCACCCGCGGGTGACGATGGAGGTCAGGGGCGGAGCAGCACCTTGATCGCGCGCCGCTCGTCCATGGCCTTGTACCCGTCGGCGGCCTGCCCGAGCGGCAGCTCGAGATCGAACACCTTGCCCGGATCGATCTTTCGGTTCCAGATCAGGTCGATCAGCTCGGGCAGGTACTGCCGGACCGGGGCCGGACCACCGTGCAGGTGCACGTGGGAGAAGAACAGCTCGTCACCGGGCAGCTGCACGTCGTGGGCGACACCGACGTACCCGACGTGTCCGCCGGGCCGAGTGGACCGGATGGCCTGCATCATCGACTCCTGGGTGCCGACGGCCTCGATCACCGAGTTCGCCCCCAGCCCGCCGGTGAGCTCCTTGATCCGGGCGACGCCCGCGTCGCCGCGCTCGACGACGATGTCGGTGGCACCGAACTCGCGGGCCAGCCGCTGACGCGGTTCGTGACGGCTCATCGCAATGATCCGTTCGGCGCCGAGCTGCCTGGCCGCCAGCACCGCGAGCAGGCCGACGGCGCCGTCGCCGACGACCGCGACGATCTTGCCCGGTCCGGCTTCGGCGGCGACCGCACCGAACCATCCGGTGCCGAGGACGTCCGAGGCAGCCAGCAAGGACGGGATCCGGTCGGGGTCGGGCATCCCGGGCGTGGCCACCAGGGTGCCGTCCGCGAGCGGAACCCGCAGGAACTCGGCCTGGGAACCGAGGCTGCCCATGATCACCCGGTGGACGCACGAGCTCTGGTAGCCGGCGCGGCAGATCTCGCAGGTGTTGTCGGACGCGAAGAACGACCCGACGACGAAGTCGCCGATCTTGATATCGGCGACGTCCCCGCCGATCTCCTCGACGATGCCGACGTACTCGTGGCCCATGGGGATCGGGCCGTCGTAGGTCTCGACCCCGCGGTAGGGCCACAGGTCCGAGCCACACACACAGCTCGCGGACAGTCGGATGATCGCGTCGGTGGGTTCGACGAGGGACGGACGGTCGCGTTCCTCGACACGGACGTCGCCGGGGGCGTGCAGGACTGCTCCTCGCATGACGGTGCTCCTTGATGTTCGAACTCGAGGTCCGGCATGTCTCCGGCCCTCGTTCCATGGAACTCCGCGCACCGCCCGCACGGGAGGTCGCGTTCATAGGGGGTACAACTGCAACCTCCCTCGGCGACACACCGGACCGGAGTCGCACCAGGTCGGCCGATTCTCGGAACCGATCCGGCGTTGTGTTGGTGACAGCGGTGCGGGTTCGGGAAATGACACGCTTGCTGTACGACTACGACTCGTCGTGCCCGAACACGACAGCACAACGACCCTGCCGTTTCCCGGCTCAGTTCTGCATGAGGATCTGCTGTTCTTTGACCAGCGGGTATGCCGCGAGGGCGCTGCCGTCGAGATCTTCTCTGTGCATATCCACGCCGGTGACCTGGCTGTTCTCGTAGGTCCGGTAGTAGTAGACGCCCTTGCTCGTATTGCAGCACGACGAGTAGATGGTGATCTCGTACTTGTCGTCGAGCCGAACACATCCCCGCTGTTGTTCCACGGAGCCGAGAATATGGAAGAACTGACTGATCGCCTCGGATTCCGACTCGCCCGATACCGAATTCACCTTGGTGAAGGCAGCTTTGACGAAACGCGACATCGAGGACAGGTCTCCGGGCAATCCCACAGCACCGAGTCCGCGACTGTAGGTGTCGAAGGGTATCTCTTTCGAGAATCGCGGTTCCGGCGGATCGACGGACAGACTCATGTAGTTGTTGATGTTGAACAGCTGGATATCGAATGTCGGGTTGTTGGTGAGGACCTGGATCGGATTGTCGTGGACTTTCAGGCCCTCTCGGACCGACTCGACAGAGATGGATTCGTTCCGGTCGGAGATGATCCAGTGCAGCGGGGAAGGTGGGAACTCTTCGCTGAAGGCGAGGTCGACGATGCGCACGTCTGCCAGTGCGTCTCGCACCTGAGCCACGGTCTCGAACTGTCCCAGGACCCAGGGAATGAACTCGAACGACGCGATATTGGTCCCATCCTCCGAGACGGGCTTGTAGTCGGCATTGTCGGGGAAATTCAGCCCCGCCATACTCAAGCCCTTCTCGTTGGTCGCGTCGTAGTAGAGCGGGTAACCATCGGCCACGGTTGCCATACCGATCATGGCGTGATGCGTCCTCTGCGCAGGCACCCTGCGGAACTCGAACGGAAAGTTACGCGGCGTGACCGTCACCGATTCCCTGTACGAATACTCGAGGTCGAGGTTCCGGCCGAAGTAGTGGTCCTTGGCGGTGTAGTTGGCGGCTGTGCACATACGGCTCCTCCGGACAATCTCGACCCGCGGTATCGGCATCTGCGTGCAAGTTCAGGATGTCTGATTCTGCGAGCTTCTTCCAGTACGTCAGCGCGGCGCTGCCAGAAAGTCACGATCGCCGGGCACGAACACACCGCCGTCGATCCGCTCACCGACGACGCCGTGAGCATCCTCGATTCCCTCGAGATCCCGAATCCCACGTCGGGGTCGGCACACTGAACTGCTGCAACTCGGGCGCGCACCGCCCGCACGGGAGGTCGCGTTCATGGGGGTACAACTGCAACCTCCCTCGGCGACACACCGGACGTACCGTGGACGACGTGGACAATCGCGCCGACATCCGGAGCTTCCTCGCCACCCGGCGGGCCCGGCTGACCCCGCAGCAAGTCGGGCTACCCGCCGGCGGCGGCCGCCGGCGGGTCCCCGGGCTGCGACGCGAGGAGGTCGCCGTGCTGGCCGGGGTGAGCACCGAGTGGTACACCCGCCTGGAGAAGGGGCACATCGGCGGCGTCTCCGAAGACGTCCTCGAGGCGGTCGCCCGGGCACTGCAACTCGACGAGGCCGAACGCACCTACCTGTTCGACCTCGCCCGCGCCGCCCGGCCCACCCACCGCGCACCCCGCGCCCGCAAACAGGCTCAGGTGCGGCCGAGGGTGCAGTGGATGCTCGATTCGATGACCGCCTCCGCCGCGTTCGTCCGCAACGGACGCATGGACATCCTCGCCACCAACGCGCTCGGCCGCGCGCTGTATTCGCCGCTGTTCACCGACGACCGCAGACCCGCCAACATCGCCCGGTTCCAGTTCCTCGACCCCGGCGCCCAGGACTACTTCCCGGACTGGGACGGCGCCGCCAACGTCACCGTGGCACTGCTGCGCGCCGAAGCCGGCCGCGACCCCCACAACAAGGACCTGCGCCACCTCGTCGGCGAACTGTCCACGCTCAGCGAGGAATTCCGCACCCGGTGGGCGGCCCACAATGTCCGCATCCACCACGCCGGGAGCAAGCAGTTCAACCATCCCGTGGTCGGGCCGCTCGACCTCGTCTACCACTCCCTCGACCTGGCCGCGGACGACGACTGGATCCTGGACCTGACCATTTACACCGCCGAACCCGCAACCGCATCCGAGGACCGGCTCAAGGTTCTCGCCAGCTGGGCCGCCACGCACCTCCCGGCCCACCCGGCGACCGAAGCATCCAGCTGACCCGAGCCGTCGCGTCGAGTGCGTCGCCTTGTCTCACCGCTCGACGGTGAACGTCGACTCCGCGCTCAGACCGGTGACGACATCCTGCAGCCGCAGCGTGTACTGGCCCGGGGTGGTTACCCGAAACTTCGTCAGTCCACCGAACGACGACGCGTACCCGTCGGAGCAGCGGGCAGACTTGTGGTCCTCGTGACGCTCCCCCTCCGGCCCGGTGAGGGTGACGGTGATCTGGCAGTGCTCCCCGCCGTACCGTTCGTCGCCGGTACGGGCCGACCACCCGTACGACACTTCGACGGCCGGGTCCGCACCGGTCGACAGTTGATACAGGTACGGTCCGATCTTGCGGCCCGCGCGGACCGGTTCGGTCATCTGGTTGTCGAGTTCGAAGCGGTCGATGGCGTACACCTCCTCGGGCACGTCCGACATGTCCACCGCATCGCCGCCGCGGGCGCGGAGGACGACCGTCGCCGAGTTGCGGCCGGTGAATTCGCCGCCCAGCCCCTCCACCATAGACCCCAGCAAGCCGGCGCTCTTCGGCAGCGAACCGATCCCGGTGACGAAGCTGCCCAACGCCTCCCGCGCGATGCCGGCCGGCGAGAAGCTGGGTGATTTGACGGCCCACCCACCGGCGGTGGTGGTGCACTCGATCGCCTTGCGGCTCAGGTCCCCTGCCTCCCGGTCGCTCGCCGACACGATGCCTTCCATCGTGATCGGATCGCCCATGCAGTCCAAGGTGGCGACGATGTCGCCGGGGTTGGTCATATCGAGCAGTGTGTTCCCGCCCCACACCATCGACAGGCCGTGCGCGGCAGCGTCGACCAGCGACATCGCGGCGTGCACGCGCAGGTCGATCGTCCGTGGCACGTCGGAAGTGTCGTACACCAGATCGGTGACGCCCCGCGGGTGCAGCAGAGCACCGTCGCCGACGTCGGACGCGAGGATCGATCCGTAGACGATCGAGTTGCCGGCTGCGCCCACCGACAGTTCGGTGGTCTCCGCCCGCTCCGTGGGCGGCGGCGTCGACCGGGCGATCCAGCCGAGGGAAGAGTTCGAGTGCAGCGACACCACGAGCTTGCCGTCCTCCTCGGCCAGGCAGGGGTAGACGACTTTCTCACCTGGGGTGATCGCATCGTAGGTGACGTCGCCGATCGTCACCGGCTCACCGTGGCACGCTGGTTCGTCGATCGACGTGCCGAAGAAGCCCTCCACGTTTTCCTCGACGGTCTGCCGCATGTCGGAGAAGTCGACGACTCCGCCGCGGAACTCCGACAGGTGGGTCGTCTCGGCGGAGAGTGTTCGGGTTGCCTCGTCCCACGTTGCGGGCAGCAGCTCGGAGACGTCCGGGTTGCGGTCACTGCGCGCGACCACCACGGGCTGCTGATCGTCGGTCAGCTCGTCGAACGTGTCCTCACCGTCCGGGATCCGGAACCGGACGGTGAGCGCCGACTCGGGCTGCTGCCCGCCTCCGAGGGTGATCGACGCGGCAGGCCGGCTCAAACGCAATGCCGCGCCGTCGCCGGTGTCGACGGGGTCGAGCGGATCGACGACCAGCTCGGTGCCGACCGGCGCCACCCCCGCTGCCCCCTCGACCGTGACCGCCCCCTCCGGTAGTTGCACGGTGAGCTCGACCCCGCCGGCCTCCACCGGCGCCGACGCGAGGTGCGCCGGTGCGGAATCGGGTGCCGCCGGTTCGGACGGCGGCGACTCGGTGGAGCATGCCGACATCGACACGGCCAGGACCGTCGCCACCGACCATAATCCCTGGGATCGCCTCATACCGCAGTTCCTCCCCTCCACCGGAGCACCGCGGCCGCGGGCCCTCCGTCGCGCGGGTCTCGGACGTATCCGTTTGGCGGACACGTACGTTCGAACGAACCGACGCACGGTGGCTCGATGTTAGATGACGGCCGGGCGCACGTCCGTGCACTCGCGGGACGACACGGCACATTTCAGCGGCTCCGTGCCGGGAAGCACGCCCCGCACCGGATCGCCGGGCCGCTGTCGGATCGGGGACGTCTCATTCACCCCTCGAACACCTCGTACTTGTTCTGACAAATATTTCCCGTGCCCGAAATGGCGGTCATCCGGTAGCCTGCGGCACTCACCGGGAGACCCTCGGGGAACATCTTCTTCATGACATCCCCTACAGGGATCCTGTTGAAATCCCAGCACCCCGCCTTGTTTTGCCCCAAGAAGGGATTATCCCAGAAGATCTGCGCCCAACACTGAGGGTCCGAGCCATTGATGCTGTATGTCAGCCACCCTTTTGTTCCTGTCATGAAGCCCTTGTCTCTCACCGAGAACAGGGAGGCTTCTCCTGGCGGAACCATCTGATCCGGCGGTTCTGCCCATCCGCCGTGGTCGAATGAAGTCCAGGCAATTTCGAGCTCATGCGACGTGTGATTTGCAACTGCGATAGCGACGCCCCGGTCGCCGTCCAGGACGCCGTAAACGGTTCTCAGCGACTCCGCCATCTGCTTGATCGCAACTGCCACAGCCGCGATTGCCACGATACTCATTGGATTTTTCCTTCCGGGTCCGAGCCTAGGTGTCGACTGCAGGGTCGAATATCCATGTAGTCGCGCGTCTCTCCGATATCGATCCTCGGGCCCGAAGTCCACCGATGTCGATCCCACGTCTGAGGGATTGCGGTCCGGGCTGACATAGTTCGCACGGCTCGGCAGACGACAAGGTCCATCCGCCGTGAAGTAGCCGGACCACTGCAGGAAGGGTGCGGGCTCGCCAGGACGACCGGTCAGGAACGAAAGGCGTCCGCTGTCGAGCACATTTCCGCTCGGATCAGCTGAATTCGGCTCCGGCATAGCCTCTTCGACCCCGAGAGGTCGATGGCCAGGACTCGACCAACTGCTCGACGGCGCAGGTCAGCGGCTCCCGTGTCGCGCCAGCACGTCACGCACCGGATCGCCGGGGCCGACGTCGTAGGTGCACTGGTCACCGCGCGGGTCGGGCACGAACGCCCACAGCAGCGCACCGGCGGCACCTGCCTCGCGGTAGCCGGTCAGCGTCTCGTCCACCCGCTGGGCACGCTCGGTGAGCGACAGGCAACTGCCGGCTTCGATGCCGAGTTCGGCGATCAGGATCGGCTTGGTCACCTGGCCGAGGCGCACCGGCAGCCACGCCGCGTCGTCGTAGTCGTGGTACTGCAGCACGTCGAGGTAGGGCGACTGCGCGAGCTGCGCGTAGCCGTCCCCGGCACTGCCGCACTGATCCCCGCCGATCAGACCGAGGGTGATCGGGTGCCGCGGATCGGTCTCCCGCACGATGCGGCCGACCGCGTCGATCCACGACCGCAGCAGCTGCGCCGAGTCGGCCGGGCACGAACGTCGCGGCAGGCTGCACGCCTCGTCGCCGCATACGCCCGGCTCGGGCTCACCCAGCAGGTCCCATGCGGCGAGCGCGGGTGAGACCCGCCATCGGTCCACGGCCAGCCGCACCCAGTCCGCGAAGCTCACCGCGAAGGGTGCCCGGCGCACGGTCCAGCCGTGCTCGTACCAGGCGCGATCCTTGTACAGCTCGTTGCCGCACGCGCCGTCCTGCGGGGACAGCACCGGCATCACCAGCTGCCCGTTCCGTTCCGCGGCGGCGAACACGGCGTCCATCGCGGAGAAGTCCAGGGTCCCCGTGACCCGGTTCAGCGCGAGCGACTGGAAGGCGTTGAACCGGGTCAGCGACGTCGGGGGCAGGGACGAGAAGTACGCATCCAGATCCACCTGCGCGCCGCAGCCGCCGTTGACGTCCCAGTCGGAGGCGAGCTGGTACGCGTTGAGCCCGGCCGGCCACCACGGTTTTGCGTCCAGGGTCAGGCCGCGGTGGTCGACGGCGACGCGCGGCGGTGGCGGCGGCTCCGGCGACTCGGACGGCGGTGGTGGCGCGCACGCGGTCGCCGCGATCAGGCAGGCGACGACCACGGCTGCGCGCATGCGCGAACGGTAGCCCCTTGCCGGCCCGGCAGGAAGCCCGTCCGCTGTGTCGACGGCAGGTGAAGACCGGTTCGGGTCCACTTGCCGCGCGCGCCGTCCGCCGGTGGTCGAAACAGAGCTCTGCAATCCGGCACTCGCCACGCACCAAGTCGAAGTCCATAAGTAGCATTAGTGCTACCATCGGGTATGGAGAGTTTGGGGTTGAAGGAACTGCGCCAGCACGCCAGCGACTACGTCAAGCGTGCCGAAGCGGGAGAGACGATGCTGATCACAGTCGCCGGCCGCCCGAGTGCGATCCTCGGCCCGGCCGGCCGGAAGACGTGGTGTGCCTTCGACGAGGTCGCCGGCATCTTTCGAACCGACACCGATCCGACGTGGGAGGCAGACCGCAACCTGATCGACGACCCGATCGCGGACCCGTGGGCATCGCGGTGAGGACGGTACTCGATACGAGCATCCTGATCGCGAGGGATGTTCCGCCCATTGACGGCGAGGTCGCGATCAGCGCCGTGAGTCTGGCGGAACTGCACTTCGGAGTCCTGGTCGCGACCACCGCGCAGCAGCGCGCTCAGCGGTTGCAGCGCCTGGTCGCCGTGGAGCGCGCGTTCGAGCCACTCCCTGTCGACGCCAGTGTCGCTCGAAGTTACGGACAGCTTGCCGCGGCCGTGCACGCGTACGGTCGCAAACCTCGGCCTCGAGCACTCGATCTGATGATTGCCGCCACCGCGCACGCGAACAACGCCCGACTCGTCACCCGCAACGCGGACGATCTCCGCGGCATCGAACACCTACTGGAGGTCGACACCATCTGAAGGACAACCTGCGATCGCTGCAGGCTCCGATCACCGGGACTCGCTCAGTTCAGGAAGCTCCGCAGGCATGCCGGCGTCCTGCAGCGACGAGGACGGGACCGACACCGAAATCGGTGGATTGCGGAGTTCGTGTCGACAGCGCGACCGATGCGGCAGCATGTCGACCATGTGTTCCGATGTGGCGGCGAACCTGCTCGACACCGTGCCGGGCCGCATGCTCGTCCAGTGGTACCTGCGCGCCTACCGCACCGCGGATCCACAGCCGTCCGTCACCGAGTTCGTCGAGGCCGACTCGCTCGAGGACTTCGTCGAGAATGCGCTGCTGATCATCCGCGAGTACCTCTACGGCAACGGCGCCAACGAGATCCTGGATCTGCCCGTCACCTCCCCCGCCGTCCGTGAGATGAGCGAGGCGATCTGCGACGCCCTGCGTGCGTCGAGCCGCGACACGCTGGTCAACCCGCAGGTGCATCAGGGCGCCGTCACCGAACTGAGCGTGCCGCGGGTGCGCAACCGCGCGCGGCCCGGGGCGCTGCCCGACGGCGCGTTCTGGACCGCGACGCCCCTCGACGACGGGACGTCCGACACGTGGGGTGCCAGCGGCGAGAACCTGCGCAGCGCGACCGACCCCGCCCGCTACACGGTGCACTTCGACCCGGACGTCGCGCGGATCGTCCGGATCGACACCGCCGACGACTGGGCCGAGCTGATCGCCGCGCACCCGCTCGAATACCGCGGGGCGCACGTCCCGGACTGGCCGTCGATCGCCGAGCGGTGGGACGCCGTGCACCTGTCTGCGCTCGGCCTGCTGTGCGCCCATCCGCGGCTGTCGGAGGTGCCGTACGACCGGTACGAGGCGGGCGGCTACCGCCACAGCCAGTCCGGACCGTGGCCCGGCGTCGGGGACTGGTCGACGGTGAGCACCGCGTGGCTGCGGATCCCCGAGCGGTTCGAGATCCGTCCCACCGACCCGGTCAGGCGACGAGAACCGGGGTGACGGGCTTCGACCGACAAGACGACAGCCACTCCCCGCGCTCGCCCGACCAGACCTGGCGGCCGTCAACGCAAATCGAGATGTAGCCGCAGCGCTTCCTCGAGCGCTGCGAGAGTTCTCGCCCCGAGCTTTCCGACAGGTTCGGTGTCCAGGCGACGCACGGACACCGAACGTACCTGTTCTGCCTGAGCTTTCGCTGCTCTGGTCAGCCCTGACTCGTCGGGTTCCACGAGTACCTGGAACGGAAAGACGTGTGAGGTGTTGGTGGTCAGAGGAACGACGGTGACCACTCCTCTGCCCAGATTCTCGGCGGTCGCGTTGGCGCGGTCGTTGCTCACGACCACTGCCGGCCGGCGCTCGGCCGCTTCGCTACCCTGCGCAGGGTCCGGATCGACCCAGTGGATCTGCGCTCGGCGGATCATTCGGTGTCGGCCGTGGTGACATCCCACGCGTGCTCTGTGTCGACCTCGGCAAAGGCCGTGGCGTAGTCCCGTTCGAGTCCGGCTGCCGCGAGCAGGCGGACAGCGGCCCGGACTCCCGCCGACCGGCCGCGGAGCCCATGATCCCGGATGTACTCGTCGAGGACGTGGGCATCCTCGTCCGGGAGACTGATCGTGAACTTGACGGTCAGACTGCAAGCATGACCGAAGTATGACTGGTGCACATGATGCGATCCGCGGAGTCGGGTGCGATCAGTCGAGGGCCGGGCAGGGCGTGTCCCCGCGGCTCCGGCATGGACGCGAGGCCGCGCGGCCCCGAGACCGGAAAGCACCCCGTCGCGCGACTGTGAGGAACCGAAAAGAACTCGCGGCCGCCGCAGGCGTGCCTCTACGCTCGGCGCGATGACCGAGATCCGCCCTGCCGAACCCACCGACGTCGACCGCGCGACCCGCACCCTGGTGCGCGCCTTCGCGGACTATCCCTTCACCCGCCACACCGTCGACGCCCGCGACCACCTGCACCGCGTCGAGGAGTTGCAGCGGTTGTACCTGACAGAGATCGGTCTGCGCTGCGGGCGAGTGTGGGTGTCCGACGACGCCGCCGCCGCCGCCGTGTGGACCACTCCCGAATCCACCGGTATCTTAGAAGCTTTCGCACGAATCGCCGGGCGCGTCGCCGAGCTGTCCGGAGATCGGGCCGACACGGCGACGGCCGCGGACGAGGCGCTGGCCCCGCTGCGGCCCAGCGAGCCGGCGTGGTTCCTCGCGACCGTCGCCGTCGATCCGGACCGGCAGGGCTCGGGCCTGGGCGGCGCGGTCCTTGCCCCCGGCCTCCGGGAGGCCCGCGAGGCGGGGGTACCGGCGTATCTCGAGACCTCGTCGGAGCGGAACGTCGCGTTCTACCGCAGGCTCGGGTTCGACGTCGTCGGCGCCGTGGATCTGCCCGGCGACGGGCCGCGCACGTGGGCGATGATCCGCGGGTAACGTCCCGTCACGCGAATCCCGTTCGCTTCGACGCTTCCGTCGGCAACGACACCAGTTGCGCCTTCTCCGGCTCGGCGGGCACGAGCGGCTGCAGCGGCAACGCGACGTCCGGGGCGGTCACCGTCGCCAGGTGCTGCAGCATCACGCCCTCGCGCAGTGCCCACGGACTCACGTCGAGCAGATCGACGTCGAGCGCGCGCATCGCCTCGTCGGCGACGATCGCACCGGCGGGGATCTGCCGGGCCCGGGCGGGCGAGATGCCGCGCAGCAGCCTCGCCCGTTCACGTGTCGGCAGCTGCGTCAGCCGTCCCGCCCAGCGGTGCACGTCGCTGCGGCGCAGGGTGCGGCGCACGAACGGACCGCGCCGCTGAGGCGCTCCGCCCGTGAGGCGGGCCAGCTGCTCGGAGGCATGCGGCTTCCCGCCGATAGCCACCATCGAATGCGAAATCGACACGAGAGTGTGCCCATCGGTCTTATTCGCCGACGTCACCGCTGAGCAGGGACGCTGCCGACTAGGCTCGATGCCGTGAGCGTGCGTGCAGGAATCGTCGTAACCGGGACCGAGGTGCTGACCGGGAGGATCGCCGACCAGAACGGACCGTGGTTGTCTCGTCAGCTCCTGACACTCGGCGTCGACGTCGCCCACATCACGATCTGCGGCGACCGGCCCGCCGACCTGATCGCACAACTGCGCTTCCTCGCCGACCAGGGCGTCGACCTCATCGTCACCAGCGGTGGGCTCGGCCCCACCGCCGACGACCTCACCGTCGCTACCGTCGCCGAGTTCTGTCATCGTGACCTGCTGCTCGACCCCGAACTCGAGGAACACATCGCGGGTGTCATCCGCCGCTACCGCCCGGACACCCCGGATCTCGACGAAGGGCCGACGCGTACCGGGATCCGCAAACAGGCGCGGGTCCCCACCGGTGCCACCGCCCTACCGCCGACCGGCACAGCACCGGGCGTTGTGATCCCCGCAGTAGCCGGTGACCGGCCGGTCCCGACCATCGTCGTCCTCCCCGGGCCGCCCGGTGAGTTGCAGGCGATGTGGCCGAGCGCGATCACCTCACCTGCGGTGGCCGAGGTGCTGACCCGAGCCGACGACATGCAGCAGGAGACCGTGCGCGCCTACGGACTGCACGAGGCGCAACTCGCCGAGACACTGCGCCGGGCCGAAGCAGAGATCGCCGGCCTGGATCGACTCGAGATCACCACCTGTCTTCGAAACGGTGAACTCGACATGGTGACCCGATTCGCTTCCGGCGACGCGGACGTCTATCGCCGTCTTCTCGATGTTCTCGCCGAACACCATGGACACAAGATCTTCTCGACCGACGGCTCCACCATCGACGACCGACTGATCGACGCCCTCGACGGCCGGCTGATCGCGACTGCGGAGTCGTGCACCGGCGGGCTCATCGCTGCGCGCCTCACCGCCCGCCCCGGTTCGTCGGCTTATGTCATGGGCGGGGTCGTCTCGTACTCCAACGACGCGAAGTCCGATCTGATCGATGTACCGGCCGAGATGATCGCCGCGCACGGTGCAGTGAGCGAGCAGGTCGCCGCAGCGATGGCCGAGGGCGCCCGACGCCGTCTCGGGGCCGACGTCGCGGTCTCCACCACCGGGATCGCCGGTCCCGACGGTGGCACCGAGACCAAGCCGGTGGGCACAGTCTGCTTCGGCGTCGCGATCGACGGACGGCCGACGTACACCGTCACCCGCCGCTTCCCCGGGGACCGCGAACGGGTCCGAACCCTCACCACCACGGCCGCACTGCATCTGGTTGTCGCACAACTCGAACGAGATTGAACCAGCACCCGAACCACCGTTCACTGCGGCCAGGGCGGCAGCAGCCGACGCGTCAGGTTGCCCACGAGAGTGCGCAGCACACTGTCGGCGAACACGAGACCGCGTGGCACCTGACAAAGTCAGCCCCTTCCGTCTGGTGTCTCGGCCTCGACCCCACAGGACACGAGGATCACCGTCGATGCCGATTCCGACAACATTGCCGGGCCGGATCCCGCCGGAGGCGAATTCGGTCGACACGTGAGCCATCCCCGGTAGTGCATCGACCTCGAGACACCAGCGGTATCACGATGGTGGCCGTGCGCTGGGTGTGATGTCCCCAGGGAGGTTGGTCGGTCGGCTCCGCGTAGTACCCCGCCAGCGGGACACCCCGCCCACTCGGCGCGCCTGTCTGAGAACCTGGAGTGTATGGCTGCCCCCACAGCAACTTCCACCGCGCCCAGGAACATGGCATGGATCCCCGGCGGGACATTCTGGATGGGGTCGGAGGAGTTCTATCCCGAGGAGCGTCCCGTGCACCAGGTCCGGGTTGACGGGTTCTTCATGGACGAGCATCCGGTGACCGTCGCCGAGTTCCGGCGGTTCGTGAAGGACACCGGGCACGTCACCACCGCCGAGACGGCACCCGATCCGCGGGACTACCCCGACGCGGAACCCGAGCTGCTGGTGCCGGGGTCGCTGGTCTTCGTGCCACCGCCAGGTCCGGTGCCGCTCGACGACTACCGCCGCTGGTGGGCGTGGACGCCGGGCGCGCAGTGGCGGCACCCGGAAGGGCCCGGCAGCACCGTGGCGGGACGCGACCGTCACCCGGTCACGCACGTGTCGCACTTCGATGCGCTCGCCTACGCGCAGTGGGCCGGCAAGGAGCTGCCGACCGAGGCGGAATGGGAGTTCGCCGCGCGCGGTGGCCTGGATCGGGCGCGGTTCGTGTGGGGCGACGAGTTCGCTCCCCACGGCCGCTACCGCGCCAACACCTGGCAGGGCCGCTTCCCGTGGGAGAACACCGGCGAGGACGGCTTCGTGGGGACCTCGCCCGTCGGCTCCTACCGTGCCAACGGCTATGGACTGGTCGACATGGCCGGCAACGTGTGGGAGTGGACGGCGGACCACTACACCGCGCACCACGGCGCCGACGGTCGGGACACCGCCCCCGCGCACGCCTGCTGCATCCCCAGCAATCCCCGTACGGGTGCCGGCGACGAGTCCGGCCCGTACCCGCGGCGCGTGATCAAGGGTGGCTCGCACCTGTGCGCGCCGAACTACTGCCTCCGCTACCGTCCGGCGGCGCGGCAGGGCGAGTCGGTCGAGACGTCGACGTGCCACATCGGTTTCCGCTGCATCGTGCGCCCGGACAGGTGACGAGGCCGACGACCGCCGCCGGGTCGCGCTCGCCACCCACTGACCGGTCGACTGCGCAGTTGTCGTGACGACACCCCGACGCGGGCAACGACAACTGCGCAGTCACGGACGACCGATGTTCAGCGAGCGGCGCCTCCCCGCGTCTCCCGGCCGTGATCCAGAACGCCAGCACCGCACCGGCGAGCGCGGCGACGGCAGCCACGAGGAACGCGACGAAGAACCCGCGGCTGTCGTAGACGATTCCCGTCTCGTCCGCTGTCACCACGTGCCGGGCCAGTGCTCACCGCGTTCGCGCACTCGGCGAAGTTCCCGCTCGTGCTGTGGGTGCTGCTGTTCGGCATCGGTATGGGCATCGCGACCGCGTCCATCCTGTGTTTCTCTTCACGGTCCGCCGCCGAGCTGTTAGAGTCACCACAATCATTGATTGATCGCTTGATCAGTAAAGGACCCTCTGTCGCAGTGGGAGGCATAGTGACGACGCACAACGATGTGCCGGTGGCGGTGATCGATCGCGCTGCCCGGCTGCTCGAGGCGTTCCGCGACAGCGAACGGCTCACCCTGGCCGAGCTCACCCGCTTGACGGGCATGCCCCGCTCGTCCACGCACCGGTTACTGAACCAGCTCGTCGAGATCGGCTGGGTCCGACGGGACGCACCCGCGTACTCGCTGGGCACGAAGATGCTCGAGCTCGGCTCCCTCGTCCAGCACAACGACGCCCTCCACCGAGCCGCACTACCCGTCATGCACGAGTTGCACGGCCGCACCGGCCTCGTCGTCCACCTGGCGGCGCTCACGGGCACCGAGGTGCTGTACCTGGAGAAGGTCGGCGGACCCTACTCGATGCGCATCCCCTCCCGCGTGGGTGGCCGGCAGCCGGCACACTGCACGGCACTGGGCAAAGCTCTTCTCGCACAAGGGAAATACGATGTGGAAGCGCTCTTCGCCGATCATCCCCTCCCCGCCCGGACCCCGCACAGCGTCACCGACCCGGGCCGGTTGCGCAGCGAACTCGCCCGCATGCGCGAGCAGCACGTCGCGCACGAACGCGACGAGGCCGCGCCCGGCGTCTCCTGTGTCGCGGCGCCGATCGGACCGGCCGGCAAGTGCGTCGGAGCACTCTCCCTCAGCGGTCCGTCTGCATCGATCCGCGCCACCGCCCTGGCCGCTCCGGTGCGCGTGGCCGCACTGACCGCGTGGCGGCGCTTCACCCACCTGCGTGCCGGAAACGCCCGGACTGCGGTGTGACACCGCATTGATCGATTGATCAATAGATGTGGCACAATGGACCGGCCGACGACCGAGTCCCGAGGAGTGCCATGGATCCGCACGAGCGCCGCCGCCAGATCCTGGACAGATCCGCACATCTCTTCGCGTCCAAAGGGATTGCGGCGACGACCATCCGGGAGATCGCCGACGAGGTCGGCGTCTACTCCGGAGCGCTCTACCACTACTTCCCGTCCAAGGAAGCGATCGTCACCGAATTGATCCGCGAGTACATCGACGACCTGAGCGGGCGGTGTCGCGAGATCACCGCGCAGTCCCAGACCCCGGTCGACCGGATCGAGGCACTCGCGTTGCTGGCCCTGTCCACGTCGGAGGACTACCGCGGCGCCACGACGATCTGGCAGCGCGAGGGCGAGTACATGCGCGACCGCCTCGTCGAGGCCGACCTGGCCGAGACCGCCGACGAGGTCGAGAGAGCGTGGCGGGCGGCCATCGCCGACGGCGTGGCCGAGGGGACGTTCCGCGACGACATCGACCCGGACGTGTTCTACCAGCTGATCCGTGATGCCGTCTGGCAGGCACCGCGGTGGCACCGACCGACGTCGGAGCGTTCCAACGCCGATCTCGCTCGCGAGATCACCCGCATCTTCGTCGACGGCTTCCGCCCCCGCGCCGAATGACCGGCCACGGGGGCGTGCGCACATCGACCGATCAGGCCCGGCGTGCGAGGGTCTCGTCGACCTCCTTCTGCCAGTTCTCCAGCGCACGGGTGGTGTCCACCTCGAATTCGAAGCGCTGCACCATGTCCGGGGTGACGTCCTCGACGTCGACGAAGAACTGGCTGTACCAGCGACGCAACTGGTAGACCGGGCCGTCCTCCTCGGTCAGCAACGGATTCTCGATCCGGGTCTTGTGCTTCCAGATCTCGACGTCCTGTTTGAACTGCGTCTCCACGCCCTCGGTGAACATCGTCGCCATCGCAGCGGCCTCCTCGTCCCCGACCCCGTCCACCTTCTTGACGACGGTGCCGAACTGCAGCACGAACGAGTCCTGCGTGACAGGGTAGTGGCAGTTGACGAGCTTGGTTTCGACCGTCACATCCCCGGACACCGTGTAGACGGTGTCGAGCATGAAGGACGGACCGTAGTACATCGCGTCCGAGATGGTCTGAGAATCCGGGAGGTCGAGCTGCACACCCGTCTTGATGTCGTCGCGGCCCGTCGAACGCATATGCTGGGCGGCGACGTGCCCTTCGAAGACATTCTTGAAGTACTGCGGCATCTGGAAATGGACGTAGAAGAAGTGCGCCATGTCGACGACGTTGTCGACGATTTCCCGGCAGTTCGACCCGGTCACGTGGAAGGTGTTCCACGTCCACTCGCTCCAGACGTCGGTCCCGTAGTCGGGGATCTCCGGGATCGTCACGTCCGCCGGCGGCGGATTTCCCTGCGGATCGTTCCACACGAACAGCAAGCCGTTGCGCTCCATGCTGATCCACGACTTCGTCCGGGCAAGTTTGGGTGTGCGGCGGGCGTACGGGACTTCCGCGCACCGACCGTCGCCACCCCACCGCCAGTCGTGGAACGGGCACGCAATCGTGTCGCCCTTGATCTCGCCACGCGCCAGATTGCCGCCCATGTGGCGGCAGAAGGCGTCGAGCACGTGCAGGGCGCCCTTCGAGTCCTCGAAGACCACCAGATCGGTTCCGAAAACCTGTATCTGGTGCGGCTTTCCGTCGTGGAAGGCCTTGGCCAGGCCGAGGCAGTGCCAGCCGCGGGCATACCGCGTCGGGTTGGTCCCCGTCTCGACGCTCCGAACCTCGATGGTCTCGAGTTCGACAGTCATGAAGTCCTCCAAGTGATGTGCTTCCAGGTGCGGCGACGCCGGACCGGCTACGGTTCGATCTGCTGGGGTTCGACCCGGCGGGAGGGCACGAGCCGGCCGTCGCGCACGGCGCGATCGACCGACTCGTGCAGCGCCCCACAGCGGGGCAGGTAGGTCGTGGTCTCGTCCGCGATTGCCGCCGAAGCGAATTCACGGCACGTCTCGTGGGCCGGTCCGGTCCATTGAATGCTCGTGTGTACCGGGCTGTACTTCGCCACCAGCACCTTGTTGCCACACGTGTGGCACTCGAGCGACTGCATCCGATCACTTCCTTCCTCGGGTACACCGAGCGTAGGAAGTTCCCCGCTCCGTCGCTGCGGGGTGTCAGCTCAGCGGGACACCTGTTCGCCGGGCCGGGCCGGTGCGAGCACGTCGGGAATCTGCACGTTTCCCTCCTTCGGGTGTTCGTCCGTGGATCGGTTCATCGCATGAGCGCCTGGCCGCCGTCGACGGGCAGTGAGTGACCGGTGATGTACTGCGCCGCCGGACTGCACAGGAACACCACCGCCGGGCCGACGTCGGTCTCGGGGTCGCCGAGACGACCGAGGGGTACGGTGTCGAGGTAGGCCCGCGCCTCGTCCGGGCTGTCATGCGCCCAGACCTCGAGCGCGGGTGAATTCGCGAGTGGGAGAATCGCGTTGACGCGGATTCCGTCGGCCGCCCACTCGCATGCTGCCGTGCGGGTCAGCACCCGGATTGCTTCCTTGGCGGCGGCGTAGCCGCCGTATCCGGACGGGTCCCAGCGCACTCCCGCCGCGGACCCCAGGTTGACGATCGAACCCCGGCCCTTCAGGTGGGAGTGGCATGCCCGCATCAGGCGCAGGGTGGCGGTCGGTCCCGAGTCCATTCCCCGCTGGTAGACCTCCTCGTCCAACTCGAGCAGATGGCCGTGAACGGTGGTCTGGGCGTTGTTCACCAGGATCGACAGTCCGCCGAAGCGCGCGACGACCTGCTCGACCAGACGGTCGATGCGATCCGCGTCGGTGACGTCGCACTCGAATGCGGCCGCGCGACCACCCCGCTCCTCGATTTCCGCCGCCACCTTCTCGACCTTCTCCGCCGTACGGCCGGCGAGGGCCACGCGAGCCCCGGCCGCCGCGAGCGCGAGGGCGATGCCGCGACCGACGCCCTGGCCCGCCCCGGTCACCAGGGCCGTCTCCCCGTTCAGGCAATTCACGTGCGTCCTCCTTCATTGAGTAATCGATCAATCAATTGCCCATGATGCCCCGACGGCACGAACCGGCAGATAACTTCCGCGCACAGTTCCACTGGATGGGAACCTGACAGCTGTGGAGATGGTGATCGCGGTGAACCCCGACCCGGCGTCCAAGCTGGGCTACCTGCTGCGTGTACCCCTCGACGGCGGGCTGGTGTTCCGGACCTCCGGCACCTGGCCGCGCACGAAGGCGCTGTACTGCCACCCCGTGCCGAGCGAGGAGTGGCCCGACGACCCCGAGGTCGTCGAGCGCGTGGCCGTCCGGTCGTGCGCACGCCGCGGCGCGGCGATCGACCTGGTGCTCGACCGCGGTCGCGAGAACCGCTCACAGATCGTGTACACCACCGCCCGCGGACGCGACGTCGTGTTCTGGCAGTCCCCCCGCACCCGCAAGCAGGCCCGCCCCAACGTGCGCACTCCCACCGCCCGCGCCGCGGGCGTCGCCGACCTGCCGATCGTCGTCGACTCGCACGAGCGCTACGCCTACCGGTTCGCCGACCAGCAGGTCGTCCTCACCAAGCGGGCACTGCCGTGCGGTGACTACGGCGTCTTCCACGACGAGCGTCTCGTGGCCTCGGTGGAACGCAAATCGGTTCCGGACCTGGTAGGCAGCCTGACGAACGGCACCCTGCGCTACGCACTGGCCGAGCTGGCGGCGCTGCCGCGCGCCGCGGTCGTCGTCGAGGACCGCTATTCGGCGATCTTCGCGCTCGACCGGGTGCGGCCGGCGACCGTCGCCGACGGCCTGGCCGAGCTGCAGGTGCGCTGGCCGAACGTGCCGATCGTGTTCTGCGACACCCGTGCACTCGCCGAACAGTGGACCTACCGGTATCTCGCGGCCGCCTACGTCTGGGCCGAGACCGAGAGCCCGGCCATCGCCCGCATCGCCGCGCCCGCCACCGCGGCGCCGTCGACGGCCGAGGTCCGAGCCTGGGCCCGCACGCAGGGCCTACCCGTGCCGGACCGCGGCCGCCTCCGCCCCGAGGTCTGGCAGGCGTGGCGCGCGGCTCACCCGGACTGATGCGATCGCCGACGATGCACTTCTCGTGACGGCGCGCCGGGCGATGGCACGAGAAGTGCTCACTCACCGGAACATTGGGCGCAACGCTACGGACGGGGCACCGATCACCTGGCGCGAGCACCGGTGTCCGGCACCACCAGGACGTCCGTGGTGGCGTGTCGCAGCACGTGCTGGGCGACGCTGCCGAGCACTGCGTATTCGAGGGCGGAACGCTCCCCGGTTCCGACAGCGATCAGCTCGGCGCGGTGCTCGGCTCCGATCTCCGGAATCATCGAGGGGGCGTGGCCGGATTCGATGCGGGTATCGGCGGGCTCGGGGATCAGGGTCGCGGCGAGTTCGTCGAGGTGGAGGCGGATCTGTTCGGTGCTGACGTGCCGCAGCTGCGCCAGCGCGGCGTCGTCGGCGCCGTGCAGTCGCATGAGTTGTTCGCCCATCACGACGGACACGTGTACGAGAACATGGTCGGCCTCGGGGGTCCAGGCTGCGGCGGTGTGGGCGGCCGAGGTGGCGGCACGAGAGGTGTCGACGGCCAGGAGGACGGTCTGGTAGGGGCCGGCCGGTGGATTCTTGACCACCAGTACGGTCGCGGTGCTGGTGCCGACGAGACGTTCGGCGGTGCTGCCCAGCAACGCTCCGGCGAGCCGGCGGGCTCCGTGCGCGCCGACGACCAGCAGGTCGGTGTCGCGTTCCCGGGCGAGGGCGCCGACGGTGGAGGCGACCTCACCGGCCCGGACCACGCCCTCGATATCGCCGCCGCAGCGGCGCAGATGGTCCGTCAGGAGAGTGTGCGCGCGCCGCGTCGTCTCCGGTGCGGCCGGGGACGGCACGACGTGCACGGCGGTGAGCTGCGCGTGGTGCTCGCGGGCGAGTTGTGCAGCGCGGCGCACCGCGTCGGCCGCGCCGTCGGACAGGTCGGTGGCGACCAGGATGTGCCGAAGAGGGGACGTGTCCATCGTGCTCACGACTCGGCACGTCGGGCACGGATGCGGCGGACCGCCCATTTCTCCGCCTCGGCGACGAAGAAGACCGTCAGCCCGACGCCGAGCACCTTCGCCCACTCCACGAGCGTCAGTCCCGCGGAGCCGAACACGGTCTGGAAGAACGACGTGTAGGTGTAGAGCAGCTGCAGCCCGATGCAGGCGGTGATCGCACCCAGTACGTAGCGGTTGCCGAACAGCCCCTCCCGGTTCAGGACCGAGCCCTCGATTCGGCGGCTGTTGATCAGGTAGAACATCTCGGCCACGACGATCGCGTTGACCGCGATCGTGCGGGCCACCTCCACGGTCGTACCCGATTCCAGCTCCCACAGGAACAGCCCCAGCGCGCCGGCCATCATGAGCACCGACACCATCGCCACGCGCCACACGAAGAACGCCGACAACAGCGACTCGGTGGGCGGACGCGGCGGCCTGCGCATCACGGACGCCTCGGTCGGTTCGAACGCGAGTGCCAGGCCCAGGGTGCTGACCGTGGCCAGGTTGATCCACAGCACCTGGGCCGGGGTGAGCGGCAGCGTCAGCTGGAACAGGATCGCGGCGATCACCACGAGCGCTTCGCCGCCGTTGGTGGGCAGCATGAACAGCACGAACTTCTTGAGGTTGTCGTAGACGCCGCGACCCTCGCGCACCGCCGCGGCGATCGTCGCGAAGTTGTCGTCCGCCAGCACCATGTCGGCGGCTTCCTTGGCGGCCTCGGTGCCGCCGGCACCCATCGCCACACCGACGTCGGCGCGGGTGAGGGCCGGGGCGTCGTTGACGCCGTCGCCGGTCATCGCCACCTCGTGGCCGTTCTCCTGCAGTGCCCGCACCAGGCGCAACTTGTGTTCGGGGCTGGCCCGGGCGAACACGTCGGTGTCGGCGACCACGCGCCGCAGCGCAGGTTCGTCGAGTGCTTCGATCTCGGCGCCGGTGACGGGCCGCGAGCCGATGCCCAGTCCCATCTGGGTGCCGATCTCGGCGGCCGTGTCGGCGTGATCGCCGGTGATCATCTTGACCGTGATGCCCGCCCGGTGGCATTCGCGGACCGCGACGACGGCTTCCTCGCGGGGCGGGTCGATGATCCCGACAAGCGCGAGCAGGGTGAAGTCGTGCTCGGCGTCCTCGAAGTCGAGGGTTGCACCGACGGCGTCGCGGTCCCGGTAGGCCAGGGCCAGCACGCGAAGTCCCTGCGTGGCGGTCTCCGCCGCGCGGGTGCTCCAGTAGGCCGTGTCGACGACGGTCCGCGAGCCGTCCTTCTCGAGCTGATGGGTACACGCCGCGAGCACCTTCTCCGGCGCGCCTTTGAGGAAGATCCGCTCGTGCACATCGTCGTCGGCGCGGTGCAGGGTGGCCATGAATCGGTGTTCGGATTCGAAGGGCACGACGTCCAGACGCGGCCAGGCGTGCTCGGCGTCCTGCTGAGTCAGCCCCGCCTTGCGTCCGAGTACGAGCAGTGCCGCCTCGGTGGGGTCGCCCTCGATCTGCCATGCCCCGTCCACGTCGAGCAGGCGCGCGTCGTTGCACAGCACACCGGCCCGCACGGCCAGATCCAGCGGGGGGACGGATGCCCGATCCACGACGGTGCCTTCGCCGGCGGTCAGCGCCCCGACCGGGGCGTAGCCGATCCCGCCGACGTCGATGCGGTGGTGCGCGCACAACACCTTCTGCACAGTCATCTCGTTGCGGGTGAGCGTGCCGGTCTTGTCGGAGCAGATCACGGTGACCGAACCGAGCGTCTCGACCGCCGGTAGTCGCCGGATCACCGCGTTGCGCCGGGCCATCCGCTGCACCCCGAGCGAAAGGGTGACCGTCATGATCGCCGGCAGCCCCTCGGGGATGGCCGAGGCGGCGAGCGCGACGACGAGGGTGAACATCTGCGCCGGGGATTCCCCGCGCCACGCGATTCCGAGTACGAACGTCGCCGCGGCGACAACCAGGATGACCACGGCCAGCCACCGGGCGAACCGGCTGATCTGCCGCAGCAGCGGCGTCGTGGTCTTGGGGATTCCGGCGAGGAGGGCGTTGATGCGGCCGAGTTCGGTGTGGACACCGGTGGCGGTGACCACACCGTCGCCCTGCCCGAACACGGCGACGGTTCCGGCGTAGGCGGCCGACCGGCGATCGCCGAGTTCGCTGTCCGCGTCCACCGGATGGGACGTCTTGTCCACCGGGACGGATTCCCCGGTCAGCGCCGCCTCGTCGACACGGAGTTCGCGCACGCGGATCAACCGCAGATCGGCGGGCACCCGGTCTCCGGAGACGAGCCGGACGACGTCGCCGGGCACCAGGTCGGCCGCCGGGAGATCGACGATCCGTCCGTCCCGGTGCACGCGGGCGCGGGGTGCGAGCATCGCCCGGATCGAGTCGAGCGCCGATTCGGCCCGCCCCTCCTGCACGAACCCGAGCAGCGCGTTGATCACGACGGCGGCGAGCAGCACCGCCGTGTCGATCCAGTGCTGCAGGAACGCGGTGATGACCGCGGCGCCGAGCATCACGTAGAGCAGGACGTTGTGGAACTGCCGTAGCAGCCGCCACCACCAGCGGTCCGACGGGGGACGCGGCAGCTCGTTCGGACCGTGCTCGGTCAGCCGCCGCTCCGCTTCGTCCGAGCTCAGCCCGGTCGGCGAGGTGCCCAGACGATCCAGCGTTGCGGTGGTGTCGAGCGCGTGCCATTGGTGCATTACTTGCACTTTACCAAATCAGTTGTGGCGGGTGCTGAATCTTCGCGCCGAGGGCGCGCGCACGGAGAGGACCGACCGGGTCGGCAAGGGCTGACGTCCGTCAGGATCGACGGCGCGTGCCGTCTCGTCACGAACCGGCCGAGGACGCCACGTGAACAGCAGCGCGACGGCGAGGAGCAGTTCAGCGATGTCCCCGCCGTAGTACATGAGCTCGCCGGCTCCCCGCAGCTGCGCCGCGGGAACCGGAACCTGGACGAACAGTTCCGCGTACATCACCTGAAAGATGACGGCGTGCGCGGTGATCGCGAGACCGAGCACCACGAGCCGCACCGGCACGGAGGGACGGCGCGGGGCGGGATCCGGGCCGGCGACGACCCACGCGAACAGGCAGCCGGCGAGCAGGAAGTGGACGTGGACGAGCACGTGCAGCAACTCGTTCCGGGTGGTCGCGACGTAGAGCGGCGAGAAGTACAGAACCGCCAGACCGCCGACGTTGAGGGCCAGGGCGACGAAGGGATTCGCGACGAGGTGCACGGGCGAGGAGCGCAGTACGCGGCCGATCGTGCGGCCGCGCGCCGGGGACACCGACCGCAGGACGAGGGTGATCGGGGCGCCGAGCACCAGACCGAGCGGGGATGTCGGGCGCTGCGGGTCAGTGCCGGGCACTGCCCACGGTCTCGTGTGTCCCCGTGTAGTGCATGGGGCTGTCCAACCGGTGCGCCGGCGGCAGGTTGCGGTCGGGGGTGTGCACGACGGGTGCGTCCGCCGGGACGCGGCCCCGGGCCCGGTCCCAGCCGGCGCGAGCGCGCGGATGGTAGCGGTAGCGCCGGGGAACGAGCTTCTCCCCCAGCCCGATCGATCGGCCGACGAGGCGGTGCAGGCGCTGCTCCCGGCGTGAGAAGGTATACCCGAGCAGGTCGCGCACCGCCGGATCGTACAGGCCGATCGTCAGCCAGAGGAACCCGTGGGTCACCGGCGGCCGCAGCACCGCCCATACGCTCGCGGGCATCCACCGCAGGAACGGCGGCCGGCCCAGGTGCGAGAGGTCGAGCACGTCGCGGGTCGCCTTGTTGTCCTCGAGCACCTCGCGGCACATGCGGTCCCAGTAGCGCAGGAAGTCCTCCCAGCTGTCGGGGACGGGCCGCATCGACATCCCGTAGAGCCGGTACCACTGCACGTGCTCGTCGAACAGCCGGTGCTTGTCGGCGAGCGGGAGCGGGCCGTCGAACCATTCGATCGAGACGACGAGGCTGTAGAAGAACGTCGAGTGCGCCCAGTAGAACGTGTCGGGGTCGAGGGCGTGGTAGCGCCGGCCCTGCTTGTCGATCCCCTTGATCGTGTCGTGGTAGCCGCGCACCTGGGCGGCGGTCTCCGGGGCGCGCGGACCGTCGAAGACGACGCCGTAGATGGGGTACAGCGAGCGGTACAGGCGTTCCCAGCGCTCGTCGAAGAACTGGGAGTGCTCCTCCACGGCCGCGCCGAGACCGGGGTGCATGTTCTGCATCGATCCGGCCCACGGCCCGAACACCATTCCGCGCCAGCCGCCGAAGTACCGCCACGTCAGGCTGTCGGGCCCGAGCGGCACGGGCTCAGTTTGACTACGCACGTTGTCAGTTTGAGGGCGGGGCACGGAGGGTGTCAAGGGCGCGCGGACTTGCTCGCATCTTCGGAATCGGCCCACGCCGTGCACCGCGCAATCTCCGGAAACACGCGGAAATCTGCGATCGGTCAGGCATGCGCCACCACCGCGGGTCCGACGGTCCGCGTCCGCGACCGCCGTCCGATTCCAGCGTCCGATCACGACGACTGCCGCGTCCGACGGTCCGCGAGGGGCACCGGCACACGTCGGCGGACACGGCACGGCACGGCACCGACCGGGTGCAGCAGCAGGTCGGTGGTCACCGCCACCGATCCCGAAGGGGAACGGAACTCGAACTCACGGACCAGGATCGCCAGGGCTATCGCCGCTTCCAGCATCGCAAAGCGCTGACCGATACAGCCGCGGGGACCGTGACCGAACGGGAACCACGCATACTTGTGACGCTCCTTCACCCTGTCCGGAGTGAAGCGATCCGGGTCGAACCGGAACGGATCCGGCCACAGATCGGCACGATGGTGGATCACCCACGGCGCCAGGTTGACGTCCGCACCGGCAGGGATCCGGTATCCGCACACCTCCCTCTCCTCGACTGCCCGCCGCGTCAGGTACGGCGAGGGTGGATACAACCGCGCGGCCTCCTCGAGCACCATCGTCGTGTACGTCAGCGCGTGGACATCGGAGGCCGTCGGCGTCTCGTCCCCCAGCACCCGTTCGGCTTCGTCCCGCGCTCGATCCTGCACACCCGCGTCCTTGCCGAGCAGGTGCAGCGCGAACGTCAACATGGTGGCCGTGGTGTCGTGCCCGGCGAGCAGGAACACCTTGACCTGATCGCGAATTTCTCGGGTGGACAGCGTGTCGCCCTCTTCGCGGGCCGTCACCAGGCGGCCGATCAGATCCGCCCCCGGCTCGACGGCGGTGCGGCGGCGCTCGATGATCGCGTCACACAGCCCGTCGAGACGAGATTCCGCACGCGAGATCCTCCGATTCCCTGGCGTGGGCCACGCAGAGGGAATCCGAATCGCGGACGCCCCCCGCTGCAGGACGGCGCGCCCCAGGATCGGCAACGTCGTGCGCAGGATCGGCAGCATCCGGGGCGCCTGCATCCCGAACAGGATGCGAGTGGCAACACCGAGCGTCAGGGTCCTCATCGCTCCGTCGAGGTCGACGAGGTGACTCGGGCAGTTGTGCCATCTGATGGCCACACGCTCGGCTTCCTCGACCATCGTCGCCACGTAGCCGTCTACGCTCTGCGGGGTGAACAGGGGCTGGATGAACCGACGCTGACGCAACCATGCCTCGTCCTGACTCGTGACCAAGCCGTTCCCGTACAGGTCGCGCATCGCGCGGTAGAACTCCGAGTCCTTGCGGTAGTTGAGGTGGCGCGGAGCGTTCAGCAGTTCCCCGACGCCGTCCGGGTGATTGACCGTGAAGAACTCGCGGCGCCGGCCCGGCAGCCCGACGACGTAGCGTACGACGTCGCCTCCCTCGGCATACCCGCGCAGGCCGAGTTCGAGGGGATCACGAAGCAGTTCCCTCGTGGATCCCAGCAGCCACGTTCCCCGGACGGTCGGTGGCTCCCGTGACGATGTGCACGGCGCCGGCGTTCGCCCCGGCTGCGGCGATGACAGCGGGCCGCGGATGCTGTTGCATGACATGGCTGTCCTTGTCGTTCGGATGGGCCGGGCAGAAATTCGACGCGGTGACGACCGCCCGGGCGGCCCGGTCTCCGGACCGCACACTCAGCATCGGACGCCCGACGCCGGGCGACGCGAGTAGTGCACTACCCCAGTCCGGTCCTCGTACCGAACCGCGGTACGCATGGGCACGACGAGACGTTCCGGTCCCGCACGGATCCGAATCGAGTACCTCTCTACGCGTGCCACTCTCGCGCGGCAGCACAACCCTCGATACATGGACGAGAACATGGAGACCTGGGGTGCGATATCGGAGAAGCTGCCGGAGCCGTACGCGACAGCGCGACCGACACGGGCAGGGAAAGCCGGCGACGAACCGTCCGCCGAGTGCGTGGAGCCGGGCAGAGTCGTGCGCGTCGCGGAGACCGAACCGGGCACCCCCAGGTGTCATCCGACGGTGGAGCACCGCTGCTGTGGTGACCTGGAATTTGTGTGTGCCCAGCGCGTGACCGCTGACCGGCCGGGGGACGAACTGCGGATCGTCCGCGGCGTGATCGCCGGGGACCGCTCCTGCGCCGGCATCGTCATTGCCGGCGCACCGGGCGTCGGCAAGACCCGCCTCGCGCGCGAGGCCCTGGACCAAGCGCGCCCGCCGGTGGCGTACCTACTGGACGGCAGGAACGACCGTACGGCTCGCTCACCCGCTGATCCACTACTCGAAGTGGGATCGATCCGTCCGCACGCGTCGGCACCACGACTCGCGAAGCGGACGCCGAAGCGGTAGTGCATCAACGCCACTGCTCGCGCAGCAGGGCCGCGAGTTCGTGCCGGTCGTGAGTTCCGGTCTTCGCCTGGGCCCGATACAGATGCCCTTCGACCGTCCGCACCGACATTGTCAGCGCCTCGGCGATCTGCCGATTCGTCAGTCCCCGCATCACCATCGAGACGACCTCGCGCTCACGGGGCGTGAGAGGAAGGTCGCGGTCCAGCGTCTCACGCAGAGCCGGGGTGGTCAGTCCTCCGCACTCCCGGGCAAGACGTTGCGCGCGGGCACCCAGCGTCAACGACGACCCGCGTAGATTCGCGCGAGCGAATGCGAGGGCGGCGTGCGCAGCAGCGTCGGCGGCAGCAGCAGTATCCCCCATCTCCTCGAATTGTTCTGCCACCGAGGACAACTTCGCCCCGTCCTGGGCGGACGCAGCAGAGGCGAACGCGGCCGCGATACACGCGCGACGGCTTCCCGTGCTCTCCGCAAGCTGCGCCAGCCGCCCTCTTCCCGTCGCGTCACCCAGGTGAACTGCGACCTGGAGGCACATCACTTCCCGAGCCTTCTGACGATGCGCGACGGCGTACTCCGCGGCCCGGAGCGCGGCCGCCGTCGCTGCACTGACCTCCCCCAGCGCCGCATGGCTCCAGGCGTGAGCGAGCAACCGCTCCGAGTCGACGAAGTCGAAGGCCGGGTGCCGGTTCCGGTCGACGTCGGTCAGTAGCGCCGTCGCCGCAGTACTGCGGCCTGCCATTGCCAGTGCCTGAGCGAGGAGTATGCCGTACCGATACATCAGGACCGGGTAGTCGAGCGACGTGAACTCGGCGAAGGCCCGCTCGAGGTGTTCGAGGGCGAGTGCCAGCCGCCCGCCCCCGAGGGCGGCCATGCCCGCGATCGCGGTTCCCACCGCGCTCGTCACACCGGGGAGCCGAATGCACTCGCGGTAGGTGCGAGCGGCGACGGCTTCGGCTTCGGCCACCTCGCCGGCGAGGAGCATCGCGTCGACATGGAACTCGACGAGGCCTACGCGCTGGTACGAGGCTTCCTGCCAGGATTCCGCCAGCCTGTAGCCCTTCGATGCGGTCTCCGAGGCCAGGTTCGACTCGCCCACATCCCCTGCCGCGATGACAGTTCCCCAGATCGCGCACATCGCCGACGACGCGGGCACCCGTGTCGTGTCGACATCCCGGCCGAGTTCGAGTGCGGACAGGGGATCACCCGCGACAGCACTCTGTACGGCTCGAACGGCGCGCAACGACTCCGCCACGGTCGGTGGGGCGGCGCCGAGCGCGTTGTCGACAATCCGTTTCGACTCCTCCGGCCGCGCCAGGATCCACAGCATGTTCGTAGCGCGGAGCGTCAGCAGACGCGCGAGCCGATCATCCGTCAGGCTTTCGAGCGGCATGGCGGCGAGCACATCCTCGGCCTCGGTTCCCCGGTTCAGCAGCAGGAGGGCGTGAGCACGGCAGAGGTCGGCTTCGGCCCCGCCTCCGGCGAGGGAACTCGCATGAGCCAGCCGCTCGCAGAGGGACAGATCCAGCAGCGCCATCGCGCCTCGAGCGGCGCGCAGGAACAGGTCCGGGTCGACCGGCAGGTCCGAGTCGGCGTGCAGGACCGCCCGTCGTACGACGTCCTCGAGTCCGGACGGCGGGCGATCCGCGAGCGCCGACACGACACGCCCTCGCAGGCGCCGAAGTCGCGTGTCCCCGGCTCGTGCTCGACGCACCTCTCCGTACAGCGGATGAGCCATTCGCGCAGTTCTCGGCCGACCTTCGGCGTCCACCCGGATCAGCCCGCGGTTCTCCGCCTCTTCCACCGCCTCGAGGCCGGACAGCTCCGACAGCACCGCGACGGGCAGCGGTTCCGCGACCGCGACCATGTCGAGGACCGTGCGCACCGCCTCCGGGAGGCGACGGATCTGTTCGCCGAGCAGGTCCGCAATACTGTCGGAAACGGTGAATTCCTCCTGCCAGAACCATAATCCGTGACAATCTCGAAGTCGGCCGCTGGTCACCTCCTGTGATACGAGATGCCGCAGGTACAGGGCATTGCCCCGCGTCAGATCCCACATCTTCGACGCCGACTTCTCGTCGACGGGACTGCCCAGCACACTGGCGAGCAGTGCGTCGGACTCGGATCGCGACAACGGCTGAAGGTCGAGCCGCAGCAGCATGCCGTCCTTCCACAGGGCGGTGACAGCATCAGGTGCCGGCTCTCCGGACCGTACCGTGACGATCAGCCTGGCGGTCCCACGCAATGCCACATGGTGGATCACGAATGCCGACAGTTCGTCGAGCAGATGGGCATCGTCGATCGACAACACCTCGTCCGAACCGTCGGAAGGGGACGACTGTACGAGCTGGTCGATCAGCTGGAGGGGGTTGGAGGTGGGATGGTCACACCAACCGGCGAGAGCTCCCAGCGGCACCGTCCGCGCCGATGCCGTCCCCACCGCCGACCGCACGGAAATGCCGGCCGAGGATGAGCGGAGCACCAACTCGTGCGCCAGTCGGCTCTTGCCCACCCCGGCCTGGCCGGCGATCACACATCCGCGGTAACCGTCGGTGCCGTCGAGCGCCGCCTCGAGTAGACGCAAGTCCCCGACGCGTCCGATGAGCGGCCCTTCCCCCGCCATAACCGCATCGTAGGGACGTCGCTCGTACCGTGTCCACCATCACGCGGCGGCCCGGAGGGCGTCAAGGACGCACAGACTTGCTCGCACGTTCGGAATCTGCCCACGCCGTGGCCTGTGCGAATTCCGAAGATGCGAGCAAGTCCTTCCCCGGTGCCGGTTCGCTCAGCCGAAGGAGAAGTGGTGGCTGCCGACGAACCGGGTCTGCGCCGGGCCGGGGATCGAGACGTCGATCGACCCGACGCTCCGGTACACGTGGTCGTCGTCCTGGCAGTCGGAACGAACGGTGTAGTCGCCGTCGGGCACGTTGTCGAACTTCACGGTTTCGTAGTCGGCGTAGTAAATCTTCGCGCTCTTCACCAGGGGAATCTCGTCGATCACCGCGTTGCAGTAGTGCGGGTAGTCCGCCTCGGGAGCCCGGTAGTAGATGAACTTGACCGTGATCGTGTTCTCCCGCACGCTCACGCTCCAGCTGCCGTACGGGTAGGGATCCACTGCTGATGCCGTGGGCGCGAGGCCCGTCATCAATGCGAGCGGCGCCGCGAGGGCGACCGCCGCGCGTCCGAGCTTCGAGCCCTTCATGGGCGTTCCTTTCGACCGTCGACCAGCCCGACCGGTTCAATGGTCGACCCAGGAACGGGTACAGGAACTGCAAAGCGCCGCAGTCGAACACAACCCGTGATCAACATCGGCCGACTGTCACCCGGCCGTGACCGGGCGTGTCACGGAACAGTCACGCCGCGTGCCCGTGGCACCGACGATGCAGGGCACGCACCTCGTCGACGAGTTCCGGCACCGGGCCCTCGACGGTCACCGCGGGCGCGACCTCCCGGATCGGCAGTGACCGGACGGGCGCCGGCGGCACGCCCA